>Ga0247818_10000065_pt1 | contig 57029 bp, 48 predicted proteins | sample 13C_Glucose_Day1_FD_192424 | JGI IMG/M metagenome (GOLD analysis project Ga0247818, IMG submission 192424) | Soil microbial communities from agricultural site in Penn Yan, New York, United States - 13C_Glucose_Day1 | ecosystem: Environmental > Terrestrial > Soil > Agricultural land | place...
GAGTAGGTCCCTCCCCGCGGTGGGGGGGGATGAATGTGCTGCAACGGCAGGTAGCGGGGAGGGACCTACTCATCATGGGGGGGGGAGTGAATGACCGGGGCTTCGTAGGCTCTGCGTCGCAGGTGTTGCGTCAGCGCGATTAGCGCCTTGGCACCGAGTTCATTCCTTCAAGGAGTTGCACAATGAGAAGCATAACAATCACAAAGCTTCGCTTCGCCCAGTTGGGGGCGGGCCTGGCGCTGGCCGGTCTATCCGCGATGGCGGCTGCCCAGACCCCGCCGCCGATGAATCCTTATCTGGCCCAGACTTTCAGCAACCAGGCACATTGGAACAGCGCCCAGACCGACAGTACCGAGATTGCGGTACCGCGTGGTTCCTACGAGCTGACGCCGGAGTCGTTGACGTACCTGCCCAGCGATGCGGGTGGCATGCCGCACTTTGTCGACAAGGTCGGTGACACCATGGTCACGTGGTGGTGGTCTGGCCTGGGCCTGCGCAAGTACAACCAGATCGACGGCAAACTGGTGGAAGTGGCTCGCACCGAAATGCCGCTGAAGTTGCCTGATTTCCAGAAGGTCGATGACAAGCAACGCCTGAAGCAGACCCAGGATGTCAAACGCTTGCTCGACAACAAGGACGAGCAGGGTTTGCTCGATTACATGCGTGGGCAGCCCAATCGAGTCATCAGCAGCATCAACGATCAGCTGCGTGGCGGCGCCCTCTATTCGATGTTGACCCGCGAAGATGGCTTCATCGGCGCCGGTGGCCGGCAGATTTTCCGGGTCGACCAGGTCGATCCGAAAAAGCCTGACTCAGCCATGGGCACGCCGCTGGTGCGTGTGCTGCCGGAAACGCTTTATGACAACGAGAAGGTCAAGCGTGGCACTGATTTCACGGTCGACTTCAATTTCGGCATGGGCATGACGTTCAACGGCTACCTGGTGCTCAACACGGTTGGCGGCAAAGTCATTACCCTCAATCCGAAAACCCTGGAAATCGTTGATACCTATGCCGTCGATGGCGCGGACGAACTGTTCCTCAACGGTTTTGCCAATGGCGATGAGGCGGGTGGTGGGGCGGTCTACGTGGCCTCGAACCAGAATATGTATCGCCTGGTGGTGGATGCCAAAGGCAAGATCCACAGCGATGAGGCCAGCGGTGCCTGGAAGGCCGCGTATGACCGAGGCATCCGTATATCCGCCTTGAAGGTCGCCGACGGCACGGGCTCGACACCGACCCTGATGGGCTTCGGGCCGGACGAAGACAAACTCGTGGTAATCACCGACGGCGCGCAGAAAATGCGTCTGGTAGCGTTTTGGCGCGACCAGTTGCCGGCGGGCTGGAAGCAGAAGCCCGGCACGCTTTCGGCGCGCATAGCTGACCAGCGGCAAGTAGATATGGGCGGTGATGTCGAAACCGTTCAGTCCGAGCAATCAGTGTCGACTTACGGCGACTACGCCTTCGTGGTCAATAACATCATCAGCAAGGATGCCCCTTACCTGGCGCGCGACAACTATTACGTGAGCATGCTCAACGGTGCTACGCGTCCGGGGCCCAAGGGTGTGGCGATGTTGAAGTGGGACCAAGACAGCGATGGCTGGAAACAGTTGTGGGTGCGCAACGACGTGTCGTCGATCTCCACGGTGCCGATGATCAGTGGCGGCGGCCGGATGGCAATCATTGATGGTTACTTCACCCGTGACTGGAACGACCGCTATCACATCGGCATGGACCTCGACAGCGGCGACACCGTGCTGAAGATCCGTACCGGCAGTGACCCGCGTTTCAATGGCATGTACTCGGCTATCAAGGTCAACGAAACCGGTGCGATTCAGTACGGCATGGCCTTCGGCCTCGTCCGTCTGGATACCACCAAAATGAAAAAACTTGATTGACCTGTAGCGGCGCGCAAGCAGTACTCCGCGCCGACCTGAAGGGTCGTATCAACCCACAATGAGAAGGTAAACCCTCCAATGAGCAACATCGAACACCCTGAAGTGGTGCGCATGCGTGGCATCCTCGCCATGCAGCGGACCGCTTATCTGTCGAATGACATCTGGACTGCCGAACAACGCTGCGAACTGTTCGATCGCCTGATCGGCATGCTGGTCGAGTTCAAGCAGGAAATCGTTGAGGCGACGGCGGCCGATTTCGGCCATCGCAGCCACGACCTGACGCGCATCATCGACCTGCTGGGTCCACTTTCGTCGTTGAAAAAAACCAAGGCCAGAATTGCCGAGTGGATGCAGCCCGAGCAACGTGCCGCCGATCGTGGCGAAGCCTGGATTCAGTACCAACCGCTGGGCGTGGTAGGGATTGTCACGGCATGGAATTTCCCGATAGGCATGGTGATCCAAGGGCTGGCCAGTGCGCTGTCGGCCGGTAACCGAGCGATGGTCAAAGTCTCCGAACTGACCCCCAAATGTGCTGAATTGATGCAGCGGATGTTCAGCGCCACCTTCGCCGAGGATGAGATAGCCATCGTCACCGGCGGTGCCGAGATCGGCCAGGCATTCTGCAGCCTGCCGTTCGATCATCTGCTGTTCACCGGAGCGAGCAGCGTTGGCAAGCATGTAATGCGCGCCGCCGCCGAGAATCTGGTGCCCGTTACTCTGGAGCTGGGCGGGAAGTCGCCAGTCATTGTTTCGCGTTCCGCTGACCTCAAGGCAGCAGCGAGCAAAATCATGGCGGGCAAGCTATTGAATGCTGGCCAGGTCTGCCTTGCGCCGGATCATGCGTTTATTCCCGAAGAGTCGATGGAAGAATTCATCGAGCATGCCAAGGCAGCGGTCGCCAAATCCTATCCGAGCCTCAAGGACAACCCGGATTACACCTCGGTAATCAACACCCGCCACTACGAGCGTTTGCTGGGCTACCTTGAGGAAGCCCGAGCGGCTGGGGTCGAGTTGATCGAGTTGAATCCGGCGCAGGAAGATTTCGCCGATCAGCCACATCACAAGATGATTCCGACCTTGCTGTGCGATCCGGGTGACGAGCTGAAGATTATGCAGGACGAGATCTTCGGGCCATTGTTGCCGATCAAGCCATACAAGGACATACGCGAGGTGGTGGCGTACATCAACGCGCATCCGCGTCCGCTGGGGCTGTATTACTTCGGCAGCGATGCGGCCGAGGAAAAGTTCGTCCTTGAGCGCACGGTGTCCGGTGGTGTGACGATTAACAACGTAGCCCTGCACGCCAGTGTCGACAGTCTGCCGTTTGGCGGTGTCGGCAACAGTGGCATGGGCAGTTATCTGGGACACCAGGGCTTTGTCACGTTCAGCCATCCGAAGCCGGTACTGCGTGCCGCAGATGGTCCGGACATCACCCGGCCACCTTTCACCGATCAGGTGCGGCAAATGGTAGATGCGATGATCAAGCAATAGGCCTGCCAGTCAAGACTCGCACCTTGTGGGAGCGAGCAAGCTCGCTCCCACAAGGTGCGTGGATTAATCGCAGGGTGAAGTCAGCAAGGTCTTGATGAGTCGGCGCAGTTGCTTGTGCAGAAGCGCCGGGTCGGCTGTCGAAGGATCGAGCAGCAGCTGGAGCATCACGCCGCGCATCGTTCCAATCAGCAGGGTGGCGGTTGTCAGCGGATCGGTGTCGGCCGGGATCTCACCGTTGGCGATGCCGATTTCCACCTGTTCGGCCAGGGTCATTCGCACTGAAAGGTTGTACTCGGCCAGTATCGCTGCCGATTCCGACTCCACCGTCACACCCTCTGCCATCAGGGCGAGCAAAGCGCGGGCGTTGGTCCACTCCGCGTCGTCGCGCAGGAAGTAGGCATCGATGTAGCCGAGCAAGGTATCCAGTCCCGGCTCGCGTCTGGGCGCCTTGTCCTCGACGACATCCATGAAACGGGTGTTTACGAACTCGGCCAAAGCACGCAGCAGGCCAGCCTTGGTGCCGAAGTGATGCGCTGCCAGGCCGCGACTGTAACCGGCTTGCAGACCGACTTCGGCCAAGGTGATGCCAATCCAGCCTTTGCGCGCGACGATCTGGCGTGCAGCCTCCAGCATGCAACGTTCTGCCTGTGCGCGCATTTCCACTTTGGATCGACGCGCAGTGTTCGGGGTGCGTTGGTCGGACAAGTTCATGGACGAATGATCAATTACCGGTGAATTCAGGAACGCGACGCTCACGCATCGCCTTGTTGCCCTCGGCAAAATCGCTGGTGAGGACCTGCCACTCTTGCTCGGTGGCCTCGCGGTCGATGATTGCATCCACCGAGTCGGCGAGGCCGGCACGTAGGGTTTGGCGGCTCGACATGACGGCAAGGGGCGCACTCAGGGCGATTTCTTCAGCCAGGGCGCGAGCAGCCTGACGTTCTTCGCCAGGCACCGCAAGCACATCCGCCAGACCGATACGGTAGGCTTCTGCACCATCGATGCGACGTCCGGTGGCGATCAACAAAGACGCAATCTGCAGACCAACGACGCGCGGCAGCGTAACAGAAATGCCGAAGCCTTGGTGCATGCCCAGGCGATTGAAATTGGCAGAAAAACGGGCCTTCTCGCTGGTGACGCGATAGTCGCCGACCAGCGCCAGGCCCAGGCCTCCACCGATGGCGGCACCCTCTATCACGACGATCAATGGCTTGGCCATGCGGAACAGGCCCACGGCATGTTTGTACAGCTGACGAGGGCGGATTTTTTCCCCGGTCTGCGCCAATCCACTGAAGTCGGCACCTGCACAGAAGGTCTTTCCTTCGGCTTGCAGAATAACGACGCGGCAGCTCGGCAGCTGGTCCAGATACTCCAGTGCGCCGAGCAAATCCATGATCAGTTCCTGATCGAAAAAATTCAGCGGCGGACGACTGAATTCGAGCGTGGCGATGTGTCCTTGCAATTCAAGGGTCAAGCCACGGCCGGGAGTGAAGGAGGCGAGGGTGGTCATCAGATACTCCGAATGGGACAGGAAAACAGACTGGATCGATGGCGCTTGATCCCTTTACAAGAATGCTGATAGCTTATTCGCTTGTTGGTCAGCCAACAAGCGACATTGGTCGCCTGTCCCTAAAAATTCCAAGAGCAAACACCATGCAGGCACTCGATATCAGGCCTTGTAGGCTGGACGCCAAGACGCAGGCGCTGCGTGCAGAAGTCCGTACATTTCTTGCCGAAGAGCTCAAGCACTATTCACCGGTCGATCGCGCCAAAGGTCTTGTCGGCCTCGTCCCGGAATTCACCCGCAAGCTAGGCGAACGCGGTTGGTTGGGCATGACCTGGCCCAAGCGCTACGGCGGTCATGAGCGCAGTGCGCTGGAGCGCTACGTGGTGCTGGAAGAACTGCTTGCGGCAGGTGCGCCGGTTGGCGCGCACTGGGTTGCCGAACGTCAAAGCGGTCCGTTGCTGATCAAGTTTTCTCCGGAAGTCCTGGCTCCGCAGATCGTCCCGGGCATCACCCGCGGCGAAACGCTTCTGGCGATTGGCATGAGCGAACCCGATGTCGGTTCTGACCTGGCGGCCGTGCGCACCCGCGCGGAAAAAACCGACGGCGGCTGGGTCGTCAACGGCAGCAAGGTCTGGACCTCGGGCGCTCACCTGGCCCATTACATGATCACGCTACTGCGCACCGGGCCGAAGGAAGAGAGCAATCGTCGAGCAGGCCTGTCGCAGTTGCTGATCGATCTCAAAGCCCCCGGCGTGACTGTGCGCCCGATCTACAACATGCTCGGCGAGCATGATTTCAATGAAGTATTCCTGGAAAACGTTTTCGTTCCCGATGATTTCGTCATCGGCCAGTTGGGCAATGGCTGGTCGCAGGTCACTGCGGAACTGGCGTTGGAGCGCAGCGGTCCGGAGCGCTACTTGAGCAGTACCCAGTTGTATCTGGCAATGCTTGACGAGGCCGACCCGCAGGACACGCGACATGCGGTCAGCCTCGGTCGCCTGGCGGCGCGCTATGCCGCACTGCGACAGATGTCGTTGGGCGTGGCCGGCATGCTCGCCCGTGGAGAAAATCCGGCGATCCCGGCGACAGTGGTCAAGGACCAGGGCGCCTTGCTCGAACAGGCCATTCCAGAAGTCGCTCACGATCTGTTCGGTGATCGGCGTGAACCCTGCTCAGACCTCGACCAGGTAATGCGCTTCCTGACTCAGAGCGCGCCGTCCTTCTCTCTGCGTGGCGGCACTCGTGAAATTCTGCGCGGCATTATCGCCGGAGGCCTTGGACTGCGATGAACACAACAATCAATCATCAGGATGCGGATGACGGCATCCCTTCAGAAATGCAAAGCATGATCGCCGACAGCGTCGAGCGTCTGTTCGCCAAACAAGTCACCCGTGAATTGCTCGAACGCTTCGATGACGGCCACCGTGCCGATTCGCTATGGCAGATGGTCGTCGACAATGGTATGCCCGGCGCGCTGGTCGCAGAAGCCGCTGGCGGCAGCGGTGCCAGTTGGCTCGATGCCAGTCCAGTGCTGCATGCCATCGGCTATTGGCAGGCACCTCTGCCATTGGCCGAAACGATGCTCGGTGCAGCGCTACTGGCTCACGCCGGCATGGAAGTGCCGCAAGGGTCGATCACATTGATTCAGGCCGGTCGCCAGGGCGATCTGCAGCTGGATGAAGGGGGCACGCATTTACAGGGGCGAGTCGTCAATGTGCCGTGGGCGCGCAGTTGTCGCTGGGCGGTCGTTGCCGATGGTCAGCGTCTGGCGCTGGTCGACTTGCGTCAGGCGGCTATTACTTTGACCGCTGGTAGCAATGTTGCCGACGAAGAGCGCGACACGTTGGTTTTCGTCAACGCGAGCTGTCAGGCCACCGGTCAACTGCAACTGGCCGACCTGCAAGAGCCGGTATGGCATCTCGGTGCCTTGGTACGCGCTTGCACGCTTGTTGGGGCTCTGGAAGCCGTGGTCGACAAGGCGGTGCAGTACGCCAATGAGCGTGTGCAGTTCGGTAAGCCGATCGGAAAACAACAGGTACTGCAGCAATACCTGGCACAGATGGCCGGTGCCACGGGGGCTGCGCGCATGTCTGTGCAAGTTGCCTTGCGCAGTGCGAGCGACCTGTTCCTCGGTACGGCAGATAGCCACAGCACCCTGGCATTCGACATCGCAGTGGCCAAGGTATGTGCCGGTGAAGCCGCGACGCTGGCCGCTTCGGTGGCGCATCAGGTGCACGGCGCAATCGGTTTTACCCACGAACACACCCTGCATTTCGCCACGCGCCGCCTGTGGTCCTGGCGAGATGAATTTGGCAGTGATGCGCATTGGGCCCAGGTGCTGGGCCAAGCAGCCATAGCCGCTGGTTCCGAAGGTTTCTGGGCAGGGTTGACCGATCGAAGTTTGTGACGATTTTCCCATTTCGTCTCAGCGCGAGCGATCTGTGCGCTTGCATAACCAAAACAAAAATAACAATTTTTTCATCGAGGTAAATCATGAAAGCAGCCGTATTCCACACACCTGGATCCCCTTTGACCATCGAGAACGTCGGGATCAGCAAACCAGGCCCACGTGAAGTTCTTGTACGCACTGTCGCTGTCGGCGTTTGCCACTCGGACCTGCATGTCGTCGACGGGATGTATCCGCATCCGGCCCCCGTGGTGCTCGGTCACGAGGCAGCAGGCATTGTCGAACAAGTGGGTTCGGACGTGCGCACCGTCAAGCCGGGCGATCATGTGGTCACGTGCCTGTCGGTTTACTGCGGGCATTGCGCCCATTGCGTCACTGGTCATCTGTCGCTTTGCATATCTCCGGAAACCCGTCGCAGCAAGGGTGACGAACCACGGCTGACCTACGTGCAAAAACCCATGCCTCAATTTGCCAACCTGTCCGCGTACGCCGAACAGATGCTGGTCCATGAGCATGCGCTGGTCGCCATTCGCCGCGACATGCCGCTCGACCGCGCCGCGCTGCTTGGTTGCGCTGTCACGACAGGCACCGGCGCTGTATTCAATACCGCTAAAGTTCGCCCGGGCGAGACCGTGGCAGTACTGGGTTGCGGTGGTATTGGCCTGGCAGCAATCAACGGTGCGGTCCTGGCCGGTGCCGGCCGCATCATTGCCATCGACATGCTCGATTCGAAGCTGGAACTGGCCCGGCAATTTGGTGCCACCGATGTCATCAACGCAAAGAGCGGCGACACCGTTCAACAAGTGATCGAGCTGACTCGAGGCGGCGTCGATCACTCGTTTGAATGCATCGGCCTCAAGCAGACGGCCGAGCAGGCATTCGGCATGCTCAAGCGCGGCGGCTGCGCCACGATCATCGGCATGATGAAGCCGGGTACCAAACTTGAACTTGATCCTTTCCAGTTGCTGCAAGCGCGCCGTATACAAGGATCAATCATGGGTTCGAACCGTTTCCCGGTAGATCTGCCAAGACTGACCGACTTCTATATGCAGGGTCGGCTTAAACTCGACGAGATGATTTCGCAGCGCATCAAACTGGAAGACATCAATATTGCCTTCGATGAGATGCGTCGTGGCGAGCTGGCGCGGTCGGTGATTGTCTTCGATCAGTGAATGTCAGGTGACGGGACGGGCGGGGCCGGGAAGCCGGCTCCCGCCCGGCAATGCCAATTGATCGAGTCAAGAGAACACTCATGCTGAGCGATATCAGAATTGTAGAAATCTGCGGCATCGGTCCGGGGCCATTTTGCGCCATGCATCTGGCAGACCTGGGCGCTCAGGTCATCGCTGTCGAGCGTGGCCAAGCGACCTCCGTTACGGGCGAGAAGAACACTGCGAAAAACGCGATGAATCGTGGCAAGCGTTCGGTGATTGCTGATCTGAAGACACCCGAAGGGCGCGAGACGGTACTGAAACTGATTGAAAGCGCAGACGCATTGATCGAAGGCATGCGCCCTGGGGTAATGGAACGTCTCGGGTTAGGGCCAGAGGTTTTAATGGCACGCAATCCGAAGCTGGTTTACGGACGCATGACGGGCTGGGGCCAGAATGGCCCGTTGGCGCAAGCGGCAGGTCATGACAACAACTACATCTCGCTATCAGGGGCGATGTATTACTGCGGGACCGAGGGCGAAGCGCCTTCTTCACCCATCACCCTGCTCGGTGATATCGGTGGTGGTGCCCTGTACCTGGCAATCGGTTTGCTGGCGGGCATTCTCAATGCGCGCACGACGGGCCAAGGCACTGTGGTCGATGCTGCCATCGTTGACGGTTCGGCGCACATGATGCAGCTGTTGATGTCGATGGCACCTCGCGGCGGGATTCAAGAGCAACGGGGCAAGAGCATGCATGACAGCTCACACTTCTACGCTACTTACCGTTGCGCAGATGGCCGCTACATTTCCGTGGGGGCCATGGAGCCGCAGTTCTACGCGCTACTTCTGGAAAAACTGGAACTGGCCGACGACCCTCGCTTCGCCCGGCAATGGGACATGAATTGTTGGGCAGAGATGCGTTCAGCATTGGAGACAATTTTCAGCCACCGTACGCGCGAGCAATGGAGCGAACTGCTCGAGGGTACCGACGTGTGTTTCGCTCCGGTGCTGAGCCCACAGGAATCGTCCCGCCATCCGCATATGGTCCACAGGGATGTGTACTTCGAGCGCGATGAAATGTTGCAGGCTCATCCTGCACCCCGTTTCGATGGTCGTGTAGTCGTACCGGGGACAATACCGACGCGGGGCGAACATGCCGAGAAAGTCATCGCGGCAATTGACGCCAATGGCGAAGGTCTTTGGTTGTGACACTTTGCCAGTCGCTTTCGACGGCCGAGCGTTAAAAATCAAAGGGATGTTTATATGCCGTAAGTTCAATCATGTGAGCGAGTGAACTAACAATAGCCACAATAATAAGAAACGCTATCGAGGTATTTGCATGACTGTATTGACCGCTACTGCACCTCCTGAATTAGTGAGTGCCGATCGCCTTTACCGCAGAATCACTTTCCGGTTATTACCGTTTCTTTTTATTTGTTATGTCGTCAACTATATCGACCGTGCAAATATCGGCTACGCCAAGCTGCAATTTACTCATGATTTAGGCTTCTCTGACGCGGTATATGGCTTGGGTGCCGGTCTCTTTTATATCAGTTACTTATTGTTCGAAGTACCGAGCAATTTGTATCTGCAAAAGATTGGAGCCCGCGCAACGCTTACCCGCATCATGGTTATCTGGGGCATTGCTTCAGGAATGACGTGCCTGGTCACGACGCCAATGCAACTGTATGTAGCCCGTTTTATTCTCGGTGCTGCCGAAGCCGGCTTCTTTCCCGGTGTTGTCTTGTATCTCAGCTATTGGTTCCCGGCAGCACGTCGCGGACGCATCAGTTCGATCCTGTTAATGGCGGTCGCTACCGCGGGTTTGCTTGGCGGTCTGGTGTCGGGGTGGATCATGCAAGAGGCCGAGGGGTTATTCGGTCTGCGTGGTTGGCAGGCATTGTTCATCATCGAAGCAATTCCAGCAGTGTTGCTAGGTCTGAGCGTTTATTGGGTGCTCGACGATTCGCCGCAAAAAGCCAAATGGTTATCGCCAGCCGAACGGGAGCTAATACGTCAGGATCTGGAAAACGATCAGGCGGCCAAGAAGATGAACGGGCATTCCGGTTTGTTCAGCGCCCTGCGTGATAGTCGAGTCTATCTTTTGGCACTGGTTTATTGCGCGATTTGCGCAGGTTCCGGAGTGATCAGCATCTGGGGGCCGTCGATGGTTCAAAGCGCGGGAGTTACTGATCTCAAACAGGTCGGCCTGTTGATGATGCTCCCGTTTGCAACGGCGACCGTCGTAATGTATCTGGTTGCCTTGAACTCTGATCGCATGTTAGAGCGTCGCTGGCATGTGATTGTGCCGTCCTTGATGGCAGCAGTTGCCTTTTTCGTGCTTAGCCTGCCTGATCTCGGCGCACCGGTTACCGTAGTGATGTTGTGTCTTGCGACGGCAGGCGTGTACTCGGCTTCGTCAATTTTCTGGGCTATCCCTCCCACCTATCTTGGCAAGAACACCGCAGCAACCGGAATCGCTTTTATCAGCAGTGTCGGCGCAGGAGCCGCGGGGTTCGGTGCCGCTGCTTTGCTGGGTTGGATAAAAACAGAAACGGGCAGCTTGAGTGTTGGTTTATCATCAGTCGGCATCCTGATCATTCTAGGATGTTGGCTTTTAATGGTTTGCATGCCTGCTCATTTACTTGGGCTAAAGCGTGCATAACACCTTTGGTGTTCGGCTATAGACACCTCTGCTTTTTCGTTTTGCCATTTAGCGCGACCAGTCCTAAACGGTGGCGTTGCAAAACTAATGCACACTTGCGGCATTTTTCGCAATCAAGACAATGGGGTTTCGATCGGAGGCAGAACGGCACTCGTTGAGGGGCATTCGGAGGACGTCAAAATGTCGACTGCTCCGCTGGGTAGATGACCGCTTTTGGCCGGTTGCTGCCAGACACAAAGTGCTGAAAATGATGTAGTGTCTTTCGATCATTGTTTATTTTAGCAAAATTATGAACGGCTCAGAGCCTTGCTGATCGAACATCTTATTTGGTTTTATCTATAATGCGCAAGATGCATCCGGTGAGTAGCTCCGTGAGGCATATTTCTTTAATCTCCACGTCGTTCCACTGTAACTGGCCATAAAGCATGCCAATGATCGTATTGGTTAATACGTGAATCCGTGCATCAGCGCTGTCTTTAACTCTGCATTGATCTTCGATAATTTCGTACAATAAACTATGGTAGTTTATTTTCAGCTGATCTACTTGATGTTGATGTTCCTTACTAAGATTCACAAACTCGCGGTTCACTAATATCAATCGATTTTTTTCATATGAGGTAAAGCTCACAAAAGCCTGAACAAAGCGGCGTACCCGATCGGAAGTTTTTTTCGCACCGCTCATGCGGCGTTTGGTCGTGATCAGCAGGTCTGATAAAGCGGACTCGATAAGCTCGAATAACAAACATTCTTTGTTTTCAATGTGGTGGTATAACGAACCGGCCTGCAGCCCTAAGTGACTTGCTAAATCGCGCAAGCTGATGGAATGGAATCCACGGGTTGCGAATAGCTCGACTGCCGCCTCCAAAAGCCTCTCACGAGCGGTGAGTGGTGAAGTGAATGATGAGTCGATTGCAAGCATGGTGCCCTCCTCAAGGAAAAGGAAAATCGATCGTTCGATGACTCAGTGATGAAGAGTGGCGTATTAGCAGCCACTTAGTTGTAGAGCAGCCGGGTTAGTTTCTGCAGAAGTTATAACGGTGAAAGAACTCCTTGTAGCCGGCCTCGATTCGCCCAGTAACAGAGACCTTTAAGTCGAGCGTTGACGGCAGGCTAGTCTCTAGAAAATATTGACTTTCGCAAAACATGATCTCGACTCGAATCAATCCGATGGCATTGACGCGGATTCGTGCTCCGCCAGCACCGGTTCTGGAAGCGGCAGTTCGTCAATAAGCAATACTGCGCGCCGCTGGTTGGATGAAGGCGCACAATTTTCACCAAATTTTTGTATGTCGATATCCCGGACCTCACGGGCAAGGGGATGTAGTAGAAGTGGTTTGTTGGCAACGGCAGTACTAGCCGAGTCGGGGATCGATCAGGAATTTCTCACCGGATGCCTTACGATCGATGGCGCGCAATATTTCGGGCTCAAGCACCTCGGCTAAGCCAATAGTGCGGGTGTAGTGACTGGCGAAAGTGGTGGTCAATTCATCGGCGACCCGCTGGCGTAGGCGCTGCACGAGTGTCGACTCGGCGTTGCGCAAGTAATTGAAAAGCAACCACGCCGATACGCTCCACGCATAACCCAGGGCACCGCGATCCAGCACCGTCGGAGCGCTGTCGAGGCCGCCGTATATGTAGAGCTGCTTGAAGGTTTCGGAGCCATAGCGACTGTAGGCGGCAGGGTCACGAGCGGCCGCGCGCTCCATGGCTTGTAAAATTTCAACTCCTTGCTTTCCTCCGCCAATCGCATCAAAAGCGACTGTGGCGCCTGTTGCGGCAACGGCATCGGTCAGTTGCGCAGCAAAGTCTTCGTCCTGGCTGTTAAGAACATGCGTGGCGCCGGCGCTTCTGAGTAGCGCCGCCTGTTCTGCCGAACGCACGATGTTGACCAGCGGGATACCATCTGCCTGGCACAGCCGCTGCAAAATCCTGCCGAGATTGGACGCCGCCAGCGTGTGAACCACGGCTTTGTGGCCCTCGCGTCGAGCGGTCTCGAGAAAGCCTAGAGCGGTGAGCGGATTGATGAACATGGAGGCGCCATCTGCAGTGCTGGCATCTTGCGGCAGTGGGATGACGTCGTTTATTCCCAGCTTGCGGTAGTCGGCATACATGCCGCCACCGAACATACCGACGCATTTGCCTTGCAGCGCCGCTGCGTTTTTTCCCGCTGCTACAACCGTGCCCGCGCCCTCATTGCCAATGAGTAACGGGTGACCGAGCCGGCCGGCAATCGAGGGAAGACGGCTAGAGGGCACGCGTAGCTTCACCAGGCGCTGGTCATCATTCCCCACCACTTCAATCCGGGATAGGTCAGCCGGCCCTAGGAGCAAGCCGATGTCGCTCGGATTGATAGGCCTCGCCTCGACCCTGACGACGATCTCGTCATCGCCAGGTTCCGTAAGCTCGACCTGTGACAGCGACAAAATTACCGTGCCGTCTATGTGGATCGTGGAGCGCATTTCACGTCCGGTCCAAGTCATATGCAGTCTCCGATCAGATGATTTGTCCCGATTTGCGGGTCAGCACTCTTCGAATCTTTGAATCAATTTACGAAAACGTATTCGAAGCCTATTTTGCATACTAACATGACGGATATAGGCCGATGCAAGGGTCTGGGTGATCGAGGTAGTGAACGGTTCAGGCGGGTAGTTTGTGTGTGTTGAAGAACATTTTCTTGCTTGAATTTATGCTTTTTTCAACATCATTAACCTTGTCCACTCATCCAACAGGCTTATCTGTCCCTCGCGTGGTTTCCAGACGAATCGGCTTCGAGATATTCCCATTTTTGCTAAGAGTCATTTGCCGTGTTCGGTCTTGATGAGGCGAGCAGCCTCGGTCACATTCAGGTTCAAATGCCGTCGCCGGTGTCATCCATGGCACGCATCCTTGAGGCACTGGGTGTTGGCGACGATGAGCTGAAATGGTCAGGAATGGGCTTGCGAGGCAGCCACCAAGGCTCATATGACGGATTGAGGTTCGCCGACATAAAACCTTCCCGCCAACTGACCACATCATTTATCGGAGATCTGACATGCCTTCATTGTTCGAACCTTTCACGCTCAAAGACGTTACGTTGCGCAACCGCATCGCGATTCCTCCCATGTGCCAATACTCCGCGGTAGACGGCGTGATCAACGACTGGCACCGCGTACATCTGGCCGGCCTCGCACGCGGCGGGGCCGGGTTGGTGATCGTTGAGGCGACCGCCGTATCACCTGAGGGACGCATTACCCCAGGCTGTACGGGCATCTGGAGCGACGAGCAAGCTCAAGCTTTCGTGCCTGTAGTGGCTGCTATAAAGGCCGCAGGGGCAGTACCAGGTATTCAGATTGGACATGCAGGGCGTAAGGCCAGCGCCAATCGACCATGGGAAGGCGATGATCACATAAGTGAGAATGATCCTCGTGGTTGGCAGACGCTTGCGCCGTCATCTATCGCCTTCGGCGCTCACCTGCCCAAGGTGCCGAGAACAATGACACTCGATGACATCGCTAACGTGCGCCGCGACTTTGTCGAGGCGGCAAAGCGCGCTCATGAGGCAGGTTTCGAATGGCTCGAACTGCACTTCGCCCACGGTTATCTCGGTCAAAGTTTTTTCTCGACCCACTCCAATCAACGGGATGACGCATACGGTGGAAATCTGGAGAATCGCAGTCGGTTCTTGCTTGAGACACTGGCGGCCGTACGCAAGGTATGGCCCGAGCATCTACCCCTGACGGCGCGTTTTGGCGTCATTGAGTACGACGGGCGAGATGATCAGACCTTGGCGGAATCCATCGAGCTGACTAAAGGATTTAAACGTGAAGGGTTGGACATGCTGAGCGTCAGCATTGGTTTTTCCACACCGACGGCGGACATTCCGTGGGCGCCCGCATTCCTTGCACCGGTGGCCCAGCAGTTGCGGATCCAAGCGAAGTTACCCGTATCAGCGGCTTGGGGAATTGATACGCCAGAACTTGCCGACGTGGCGGTTCGTGAAGGGCAGCTTGACCTGGTGATGGTGGGCCGCGCCCATCTGGCGGACCCGCACTGGCCGTATTCCGCGGCCAAGAAACTCGGCATTCCTCGTGCTTCCTGGACACTGCCCGCGCCTTATGCGCATTGGCTTGAGCGTTATGCGGTGGGTTGATCGCGTCTGGCCGGCAGCAATCGAATGACTGGCGCATACGGCTGTCGCTGGCAGGAGCGCCTAACACGTGATGTCGATCAATAAAGAGCGCGGATGACCATGAAGTTTTATTCGGATGAATAAGCAGAGTTCCCCAAGGATAGAAGTCAGAGATATGGTTCTGCTGCAAGCATTGGCTGCAGAGGGGTCGCTCAGTGCTGCCGCCGACGTATTGGGGCAGCCAATTTCGTCGGTCAGCCGATCGCTGAAAGCGCTGGAGCAGCGTCTGAAGGTGGCGTTGCTGGTGCGTACCACGCGGCGCATGAAACTGACGGAGGCAGGGCAATACCTATTGGAGCGCAGTCATCAGGTGCTGCAATCGCTAAGTGAAATAGAGGTCGCGCTGACGCAGACAATTAACAACCCAAGTGGTCTGCTGCGTGTCAACACTTCGGCTTCGTTTATGGATCACGTGCTACTACCGCTCGTTCCACAGTTCGCGCAAGCCTATCCAAGCATCACGCTGGAGTTGCGCAGTAGTGATCAACTGATTGATCTCATTCAGGAGCACGCCGATGTAGCAATACGTATTGGTGTGATGGCTGATTCTTCCTTACGTGCCGTCCACTTGGGCGATTGTCGTCGTGTGGTGATGGCGTCACCGACGTATTTGGAGCGTCACGGGACGCCGCAATACGTAGGGGATCTTGCGAACCATCGATTACTGGGGTACGTCGGCGCGGATCCGTTGAACAGATGGCCACTAACTAATGGTCGACAAATCGATTACGCGATCACGCCGGCGTTGTCTGTGTCACACGGCGAGATGCTGCGCCAGTTGGCATTGGCCCATGAGGGCATTGCATGTCTCATGGATTTTTCGGTGCTCGATGACATTCGCCGTGGCGACCTGGTCGAGGTGTTAGTGCCGTACAACCAAGCCTCCCTTAGTCCGGTGCAAATTGCTTACTACCGGCGTTCGCCGACTGATGCACGCATTCAAGCCTTTATCGGCTTCATGCGCAGTCAGGTTGCTGCACGGCTATCACTTTAATTCCTAATCGCTCGCTTGACGCCTCGCATGAGCGCGGCTATTTTACGAAAACGTTTTCGTTCGGCATTGATAAATCCTATAAAGGGAACAAGCCGTTAATTAAGTGATCCCGGTTGGAGAAAAGCATCATGCAAATCCGCGAAGGCGGCTGCTTGTGCGGCTCGGTTCGATATGTGCTCAAGGGTGAGTCGCAGGTGGCGGTGGTGTGCCACTGCACCCACTGTCAGAAAGCCAGTGGCAGTGCGTTTTCCGTCAACTTGCTGGTGAAAGAAGATCAGTACGAGCAACGGGGCGAGACCCGCATCTTTGTCGACGCTGGTGATAGCGGGCTGCCGTCCTACCGCCACTTTTGCGCTAGTTGCGGTTCTCCCGTGATCACCGTTGCGACCAATTTACCTGGGCTGTTATTGGTCAAGTCCGGAACGCTCGATGAGCGAAAGGACGTGCAGCCGCAGTTGGAAATCTATACCGAGCACGCTGCGAAGTGGCACGCGCCGGTGGCAGGCACAACGCGCTTCGCCGGTGCTCCGCAAGCTTAGCGTCCTAAGATTTGAATTCATAACGTCCAAGACGAGGAATGCGTGATGAGCTTTCGTTCGATTAACCCGGCGACGGGCGAGTTAGTTAAGGAATTTCCACTTCAAACAGACGAAGAAGTGTTTGCCGCACTGGATCGGGCAGAGCAGTGTTTTCGACAGGACTGGCGGCACCGGCCAGTGTCTGATCGGGTGGCTATCGTGGCCAAGGCTGCGCAGATTTTGCGGGAGAAGCGCGATGAGTACGTGCATTACGCGACACTGGAAATGGGCAAGGTCACACGTTTCGGCCATTTCGAAGTCGATCTGGTGGCTGACATTCTCGATTACTACGCCGAGCATGGTGAGCGGTTGTTGGCGGAGCAGGCGTTGCCAGGCGAGCCTGGCGCGACACTGGTCGCCGAACCCTTCGGCGTTATCCTCGCGATCGAGCCATGGAATTTCCCCTATTATCAGTTGGTCCGTGTCGCCGCACCTCAGCTCATCGCAGGCAACGTGGTTATGATGAAACACGCTGAAAACGTGCCGCAATGCGCGCTCGCTTTCGCGCGATTGTTTGAAGAAGCTGGTGCGCCGGATGGTGCTTACACCAATCTTTTCTGCAGTATCGACCAGATCGCCAAACTGATCGACGACAACCGTGTGCGTGGAGTAGCGTTGACCGGCAGTGAGCGGGCTGGAGCCTCTGTCGGCGCGCGTGCTGGCCGCAATATGAAGAAAGTCATTCTCGAATTGGGTGGCAGTGACCCTGCGATCATCATGCCCGGCGCTCCCCTGGAGCATGCCTTGGATCAATGCACCATGGGTCGCCTGTACAACTCCGGCCAGGGTTGCGTGAACATCAAACGCGTCATCGTGATCGGCAAAGAGCGCGGCGAGAAGGCACTGGCGGGGCTCAAAGATCGCTTTACGGCCGTCAAGGTCGGCGACCCTACCGACGAATCCACCGTGCTCGGTCCTCTGGTGAGTGAAACAGCACTCAACGGTTTGCTCAAACAGATTGAAGCCGCCAAAGCCGCGGGCGGACGAATCGTCTTTGGCGGTCATCGTGTTGATCGGCCGGGCTTCTTCCTTGAACCCACCATCATCACCGACATTTCCGAAGACAATCCGCTGTACCGCGAGGAAGCGTTCGGCCCTGTGTTGTCCTTCTATGTGGTGGATACCGAGGAAGAGGCAATCAAGTTGGCCAATGCTACGCCATATGGCCTGGGCGGTTACGTATTCGATGCCGACATCGAGAACGCCAAACGTATTGCGTCGCGAATCGAGTCCGGCATGGTTTACATCAACTCCTGCTACGCCGATTCGCCGGGTCTGCCGTTCGGTGGGATCAAGAATTCTGGGTTCGGGCGTGAACTCTCGGAGCTGGGAATCAGCGAATTCATCAATCGTAAATTGATCCGCGTCGCGCCTTCTTCATAACACGCGTCGTATATCTGTTGAAACGTGCCACGACACAGCCATCGGTGCGCTTGTACGTTGATTGCTGTGTCGTGGATGAGCATCTGGGCGATGAAGCGCCTTCCTCCGAATTTTCGACACGAGAAAACCATGTCCCGCACGGCCTTGCGTGCCCCCTGTTTTTTGCTTCCGGGGTTAATTCTGGTAGCACTGAACCTTCGCCCGACGTTGTCGAGCTTGTCACCGATGCTCGGTGAGGTGAGCACCAGCCTGGGCTTTTCAGCAGCGACTGCGGGCGTGCTAACCACAATGCCGGTCCTGTTTCTTGGATTGTTTGCGCCCTTGGCTCCGATTCTGGCTCAGCGCTTTGGCCCTGAGCGAACGGTGTTGGGTGTCCTTCTGACGCTGGCGACTGCAATTCTGATGCGCAGTTCGTTGGGTGAGGCCGGACTGTTTATCGGCAGCCTGCTGGCGGGCGCGAGTATTGGAGTGCTGGGTGTGTTACTGCCGCTCATCGTCAAGCGTGATTTTGGTAAGCAGGCCGTTACCGTAACCGGAATTTACACGACGGCCTTGTGTTTCGGAGCAGCGCTTGCGGCCGGTTTTACGGTGCCGCTGAGTCATTACTTTGGAAATGACTGGCGCATGGGACTGGGTGTTTGGCTGGTGCCCGCGGTGGTGGCTGCGCTGTTCTGGTGGCCACTGGTTCGGTACCCGCGAGGTGTACCGCCGGTGCGGAATCGGGTGAAAGGTTTGCTTGGGGATGTGTTGGCCTGGCAGGTGACGTTGTACATGGGGATGCAATCATCGCTGAGCTACATCGTATTTGGTTGGTTGCCGTCGATCCTAATCGGCCGGGGGCTCACCCCGGGCGAGGCCGGGTGGGTGCTTTCCGGTTCTGTGATCTTGCAACTGGTCGGAGCGGCTGCTGCGTCCTGGTTGGCTGCACGTAGCACTGACCAGCGCGGGGCGATCCTGGTTGTGATGTTGCTGACTCTGGGTGGGCTGTTCGGTTGTCTGTATGCGCCTCTTAGCACCTTGTGGAGCTGGGCCATCTTGCTGGGCTTGGGGCAGGGAGGCGCATTCAGCTTGGCACTGACCCTGATCGTATGCCGTTCGCGAGATTCTGTCGTGGCCACGAACTTGTCGAGCATGGCCCAAGGCATCGGCTACACGCTGGCATCGATGGGTCCACTCGCCGTGGGCCTGCTTCACGATCGAACCGGAAACTGGAGTGCGGCAGGCTGGGTTTTCGCGGTGATCGGCGGCGCTGCCATCGTCGCTGGCCTGGGGGCCGGGCGCTCCCGCTATGTGCAAGCGACCAGTGAAGACTTACAAACATGCACAACGCTGCGTTCCTGATCGCGGCGCCGATTCAACACCAAAGCCATGGCGTCATCCCATGAGATCACTTATGTCGGGAGACGCACTTACCGTGATTACCCGTAGAGGTAGCGATGCAAAATCTGATGATCAACGGCCAAGAGCGTGAAGTGGATGTCCCTGATGACATGCCATTGCTTTGGGTCTTGCGTGATGTGCTGGGGCTGACCGGAACCAAGTACGGATGCGGTATCGCGCAGTGTGGCGTCTGTACGGTGCACCTGGATGGGCAAGCAGTCCGCTCTTGTGTATTGCCTGTCAGCGCGGTGGCCAGTCGCAAGGTCACCACCATTGAGGCGATAGGCGAGCAACTTGTCGGCCAGGCGATACAGAAGGCATGGCTGGAACATGAAGTTGTGCAATGCGGATACTGCCAGTCGGGGCAGATCATGTCTGCGGTGGCCTTGCTGCAGGCTCACCCCCACGCCGATGACGAACAGATCGTCAGCGCCATGTCCGGCAACCTGTGTCGCTGTGCGACTTATACGCGCATCCGTGCGGCGATCAAAAGCGTCAGCCAAGCTGAGGAGTGATCATGTCGGATACACAACGCTCTCCCGCCGTATTGTCGCGACGCAGTGTGCTCAAGGGTGGCGCACTATTGAGTGGATTGGTGATCAGCACTTATCTGCCTCCCGCGATTTCCCGCAGTTTTGCGGCCAGCACGGTAAAACGCGCGCAACTGGGCGATGCCGCTGAAAAGGGGTACGGCGCTTTTGTTCGGGTGGACCACAGTGGTCATGTGACCGTGATTTCGCCCAAAATCGAGATGGGACAAGGCATCCAAACTGGCATCGCTATGATGGTCGCCGAAGAGCTGGAAGTGCCGTTAAGTCAGGTAAGCATTGCCGAGGCACCACCTAACGAGCAGCTATATGCCGATCCGTTGTTGCATTCGCAATTAACGGGTGGCTCGACCTCGACTCGTTACGCTTGGGAACCTCTGCGCAAGGCTGGTGCTGGCGCCCGCATCGTCCTGATTGAAGCCGCTGCGTTGCTTTGGCAGGTCGCCCCGAGTCAATGCCGTGCCCTCAACGGCCAGGTGCTGGGCCCTGATGGACAAGTCGCGTCCTACGGTGATTTGGTGGATGCCGCAGCCGCGTTGCCTCTGCCCGCCGATATACCGCTCAAGCCGATCGCCGAGTTCAAACTCCTCGGCAAGCCCGCACAAAGACTGGATACACCTCATAAGGTCAATGGCAACGCCAAATACACCATCGACCTATACGTCCCCGACATGCTGATCGCGTCGACGATCACCTGCCCGGTTCATGGCGGCAACTTACGCGGGGTCGCCAATGAAGCCGCCGCCCTCAGTATTCCGGGGGTGCGCGATATTGTGCGCCTAGATAACGCGGTCGCAGTGACGGCCAGCAACTTCTGGGCGTGCCAGCAGGCACTTAAAGCACTGGTGATCGACTGGGATTTTGGCCTTCACGCGAGTTTGAATTCCGAGCATCTGGATAAATCGCTGTTTGAGGCGAGTGCCGGTGACGGTGTGTTTGCCCATCAGAGCGGAGACATTGCGGCCGCACTTAAAAACGCCAGCAGCCGTTTCGAGGCGATCTACGAGCAACCCTTCCTGTCCCATTCACCCTTGGAACCCATGACGTGTGTCGCCCATGTCCATGCCGGAGGCTGCGAGTTGTGGGTCGGCAGCCAGGCGCCCGGAATCGCTCAGGCGGGTGCCGCGAAAATATGCGGGCTACCGGTGGACAAGGTGGTGTTGCACAACCAACTGATTGGCGGAGCATTCGGTCGGCGGCTGGAATCTGACTTCATCTTTCAGGCGGTGGATATTGCGCGCCATCTGAGCTACCCGATCAAATTGATCTGGAGCCGTGAAGAAGACATGACCCATGACTGCTATCGCCCGCAGTATGTCGACCGCCTGAATGCAGCCCTCGACGAAGACTTGCGTCCGGTGGGCTGGGAACATCGAATTGCCGGCGCTTCAGTGGTGGCGGCTTACCTCGGATCACTGCCGCCTGATGGCGTCGACTTCGACGTCGTGGAAGTCGCGAAAGACCCTGTCTATAGCTTAGCCAGTTTGCAGGTTCGCTACATTCGCCACGAGCCCGAAGTGATCCCCGTGTCCTGGTGGCGTGGTGTCGGGCCCTTGCGGGGTACCTTCGCTGTGGAGAGTTTCATCGATGAATTGGCACACAACGCCAAGGTCGATCCGGTGGAGTACCGACTGAGTCTCATGCAGGCTCAACCGCGCGCTCAGGCCGTGCTGCGTCAGGCCGCAAAACTGATCGGCTGGGACACCCCAGTGCCTGCTGGGTCAGGCAGGGGCGTGGCGGTGTCAGCCGTATTCGGAAGCTTTGTCGCCACCATCGTCGAGCTTGAGATGGAGGGACAAAAGGCGTTGCGTATCACGCGCCTGGTGAGCGTAATCGACTGCGGTTTTGCCCACAACCCAACCTCGGTGGCCTCGCAATTGGAGGGCGGCACCTTGTTCGGCCTTTCGGCCGCATTGTTCAACGAGATATTGATCGAGCACGGTCAGGTTCAACAGACCAACTTTCATCAGTACCGCCAGATCCGCATGAGCGACGCGCCACCGGTGGAGGTGCATGTGGTCAGTAGCGAGGAGCGTCCCGGCGGAGTCGGTGAAACCGGTGCGGTCCCGGCTGCAGCAGCGTTGGTTAACGCACTGTTCGCCGCGACGGGTGTGCGCGAGCGCCGATTGCCATTGACCCGTTTCGGCTATTTCACGGTTTAAGGAACACATCATGAAGCATTTCCATGCGGTTCTCGGACTGCTCATCGGTTGCTTTGCGCTGCCCAGTGTTGCGGCCGAAGCGACTGTGGTCAGTAAAGGCGAGTATCTGGCGCGAGCCTCAGACTGCGTGGCCTGCCACGTGGTGCCGGGGGGCAAACCCTATGCCGGAGGGCTGAAGTTTAAATTGCCATTCGGTAGCCTGTACTCACCCAATATCACCCCCGACAAGGAAACTGGTATTGGCGATTGGAGCGATGACGATTTCGTCAATGCCGTGCAAAGAGGTGTGGGCAAGGAGGGCAAGCACTATTACCCGGCGTTCCCCTACACCTCATACACCCTGATGTCTCGGGAGGACATTCTGGCGATCAAGTCCTATCTGTTCAGCTTGGAACCAGTCAGCCAGCGCCCCCCGGAAAACACCATCGGGTTCCCGTTCAACCAGCGTTGGGGAATGATGTTCTGGAACTGGATATTCGCGTCGGATGAGCGCTTCGTCGCTGACAGCCGGCAGTCCACCGAGTGGAATCGCGGTGCCTATCTGGTCCAGGGCCCAGGTCACTGCGGCGAGTGCCACACGCCACGCAATCTGTTCCAGGCCATGGATTCCGGCAAGCCTCTGGCCGGTGCTGAATTGGGTAACTGGCAAGCCTATAACATCAGCTCCGACCGTCAGCACGGCATCGGTGCCTGGCCCGAAGAGGCGCTGATCAGTTACTTATCCAAGGGCTATGCGCCCGGATATGGCGGTGCGGGTGGACCGATGGCCGATGCTGTCGAACACAGCCTGCGTTATCTAGAACCAGCGGACATCAAAGCGATTGCTGTCTTCCTCAGAAGCACCGCGCCGCAAGCGCAAGGGGTGACTCGTCCCGCCCTCCTGTTGAATGACGAAGCGTTGCAAAAAGGCCAGGGCATGAAGCTGTTCAACGACACCTGTGTGGCTTGCCACCTGTTGGACGGCAGCGGCAGGCAATCTCCTGCGGGCGGATTGGTGGGTCTGAAAACGGTCAACGATCCGGCGGGTAGAAATTTGATTGCCACCTTGCTGGAGGGCCATACACCTAACGCCGCGCGCGCTGACCAGCGCATGCCTTATTTCGCCCAGAGCTACAACGATGTCGAGTTGGCGGCCATCAGCAACTTTGTGTTACGCCGCTTTGGCCAGAGCAAAGGCGACATCACACCCGAAGATATCTCCAAGAGCCGAGAAGGTGCATTGCACTGACGCACCCTGATCGTTGCTGGTCGCCGACTGCCAGGTCGGGAAGCCGGCGTTGTTTATTACTGGCAGGAGTCTGAAGTGATGACGGAACAGGCAGCAGTCAAAAAAACGATGAGAGTGGTTCAGGTTTCATCTGCGGGAGGGCCGCTCGAACTTGTTGAACGTGACATCCCGGAACCCAACCAAGGGCATGTCTTGATCAGGGTGCAGGCGTGTGGGATCTGTCACAGCGACGCATTGACCGTGGACGGTGAATGGCCAGGCTTGCAGTATCCTCGAGTGCCAGGACATGAAATCGCTGGGGTAATTGAGCGGGTTGCTCCGGGTGTCGAAGGGTGGCATAGCGGCAATCGCGTAGGCGTCGGCTGGCACGGTGGGCATTGCGGGCGGTGTGAGAACTGCCGGCATGGCGATTTTGTGCTGTGCGCCGATCTGCGCGTCCCGGGTATCAGCTACGACGGTGGATACGCCGAATACATGATTGCCCCTGTAGAGGCGCTGGTCCGCGTGCCGGATGACCTGGCGGATGTCGACGCCGCGCCACTGTTGTGTGCAGGCCTCACGACTTTCAACGCATTGCGCAACGGTGGCGCGCGTCCTGGGGACGTCGTTGCTGTGCTCGGCGTGGGTGGCCTGGGGCATTTGGCCGTGCAGTTCGCACGCAAAATGGGATTTGTCACCGTGGCTATCGACAGAGGACCGCGCACCGAGTCTCTGGCCAAACAATTGGGGGCCCACCAGTACATCGATGCCAGCGCGCAGGACGTAGCGCAGGTACTCTTGGGACTGGGCGGCGCTCGGGTCATCTTGGCAACCGTTCCCAGCGGCAAGGCTATGAGCGCCACGATTGGCGGTCTCGGAATCAACGGCAAGATGATCTTGGTGGGCTGGTCACAGGAACCCGTTGAAGTGCCGATTCCGCAATTTGTGATGCGGCGTAATTCCATTCTCGGCTGGCCCTCAGGGACAGCGGCGCAATCTCAGGAAACTCTGACGTTCAGTCTTTTGTCTGGCGTAAAGCCGATGATCGAGGAGTTTCCGTTATCCGATGCGGCGGAAGCGTACGAGAGAGTTATGGGGGGCAGGGTGACATTCAGGGCGGTATTGAGACCCGGAACTTAACAGATTTTGGCCAACCCTCGACGGCCTTCGCGGGCAGTTCCGACTAACCGAGTTGTATGAACGGTATGCCTTGAGTTCTGTCTCAGGGCCCGTTTCCTCTCGAAAACGAATTCGTTGCCTCTTGTAGCAATGGTAGAGTGACCCCTCGTATCAGCGGGACTACGGCGGAGCTTCCATTGGAACAACGAATCAACATTGCAGGGCTTGCCCGTCATTTGGGAATAGCGGTATCCACCGTTTCAAAAGCGCTCAACAATCGCCCTGATGTTGGCGAAGCCACCCGCAAACGGGTGCTTGAAGCCGCGCAGGAATTTGGCTTTGTAGTCGACCCAGCCGGTCGACGATTGCGTACTCAGAGCTCCGAGACTATCGGCTTCGTGTTGTCGCCTCCGCAGACGCACTTCGCTCATCCGTTCTTTCTAGACTTGCTCATGGGCATTGACCAGGCCTTGGAAAAGACGCCATTCCAGTTGGTCATCGTTTCCGGCAGGACCCCTGAGGGCGAGCTTGAAAGCTTTCGCCGTATGGTTGAGCGTCATCGAGTTGATGCAGTGATGTTCGGTCGGACCCGCCGCGATGACCCACGGATCCGCTACCTTCAAGAACGCAAAATGCCCTTTGCTACCTTGGGCAGAAGTGAAACGGGCGAGCCTTTTCCCTACGTGGACATTGACCGTACGGTGGCCGGTCGCAATGGTACGGCGCGCTTTATTGCAATGGGCCATCAACGCATCGGTCTACTGAGTACTCCGGCTGAATTGATGATGAGCAAACACCTGCAGGACGGGAGCCGCTCAGCACTTGATGCTGCACGGATTCCTTTCGATCCTACGTTGGTGGTCGAGGCGCCCATGAGCGAGGAGGGCGGGCTGGTCGGTGCTCGACAACTGCTGGCGTTGAAGAACCCTCCCACCGCGATCATGTGTGGACACGATCTGATGGCCGCCGGAGCGATTCAGGCCATTCTTGAAACCGGCCGACGTCCAGGATATGACATCGCTATCATCGGCTGTGACGACCATCCGCTGGGGCCGTACCTGAACCCACCCCTGACGACTTTTTCTGCGCCGACCGTTGCCGCTGGGCAACGCATGGTCGAATTGCTACTGGCACTGATGCAGGGCCAATCGCCAGAGCAATTGCAGGAAGTCTGGACGCCGGAGTTGATTCTTCGCTCGTCCCACGGCATGCCTCTGAGCCCCCTTTAACGGCTGATTCTCTTGTCACGCACCTGATGGATGCGTGATCTTTACCGCTCATCGAAAACGTTTTCGAAAAAGCGATCCTCGGCTCTTGTAAATCAAGTATTACCTATCTATATTAATTCGAAATCGTTTTCGTCAAACCGATTGGAGAATAATAATGGATAGTCAAGATATCGAAATGCTCCGCACAACCACGCGCCGTTTCGTGCGGTCGCGCTTGGTCCCTCTGGAAGAGCAGATCGAGACGGCTGACGATGTCGACGAAGCGCTGCTTGCTCAATTGCGCTCCGAAGTCGCGGCATTGGGTCTGTACGGTTTCAACCTCCCTGAGTCGATTGGTGGTCCTGGTCTAAACGCCGCGGCGAAGCTGGCGGTCCTCGAGGAAATGACCTACACGTCTGTGCCTTTGAGCGAAGTCTTCGGTCATCTTCCACTTTCGCTGGGGCGATGTAATGCCGAGCAGCAGGTTCGGCTTCTCCCCGACCTGCTGTCGGGCAAAAAGATTCTGACCTACGCGTTGACCGAACCAAATGCGGGCTCTGATCTGAGCAATCTGCGTACGCGTGCAACAAAGACCGAAGGCGGTTGGTTGCTTACTGGCAGCAAACACTTCATTTCGCACGCGGAGACGTCGGATTACATCATCGTGCTCGCCGTCACTGATACCGACGCCTCTCTCAAGAGCAAGCTGACGACGTTTGTTGTCGACAGGCGCAATCCGGGCATTGTCGGCATGACTCGGTACAAGAAGATGGGATGGCGCGGTTACCACCTCAACGGCTTCTCGCTGGAAGACTGCTTCGTGCCCGATGCTGATGTGCTCGGCGAGCCGGGGGACGGTTTCCTGGTCATGATGGAATCGATCAACCACGACCGAATTCTTTCCGCATGCCGTTCGACCAGTCTCGCGGCTCGGGCGCACACCATGTCTTGTGAGTATGCGAACGAACGGACCGCTTCCGGCACGGCGATCGCCAACCATCAAGCGATTCAATTGATGATCGCGGACAACGATGTCGAGATTGAAGCCGCACGATTGCTCATTCAGCGCGCCGCAGAACTGGTCGAGGCTGATGTTCCTCAGGCCAGGATCGCGACTGCTCGGGCCAAGTTGTATGCGAGTGAAATGGGCTGTCGTGTCGCAGACCGGGCGTTACAAATATTCGGTGGCATGGGGTACATGTGCGAACTGCCGATCGAGCGTTTTTATCGTGACGCTCGCGCCTTCCGTATCGGGGAAGGCACCTCGGAAATGCAACGCCTGCAAATTGCGCGATATGCGCTTTCCGTTTAAGACTTCGTGGAAGGCCATCATCTTGAAAACGACCTCTGCTTTGAATGAGCCGGTTTTGCCGAAATCCTTAAGTGTTTCGGCTCAGAACGACGGTATCCCCAACACTGATATTTCGATTCAGGCATTTGGTGATTTACTGGCGCATCACCCTGAATTGCCCGCCTGTCATTTCGGCGAATTGTCAGTGAGCCGCGCTGAGCTCAGCGCCGGTGCGTCCAGTTCGGCCAACCATCTTTCATCACTGGGTTTCATATCGGGTGATGTACTGGCTGTCTGGCTTCCAGACAGCCCTGCGTGGTTACAGTTGCTTTTCGCTGCGGCTTCGCTAGGTGTGATCGTTGTACCGATCAGCACTCGATATAAGATTGCGGAAGCGTATCATGTGATTGACCAGAGTCGCGCAAAAGGCCTGGTTATTGCCTCGGAGTTTCTTGATTACGACTACCAAAGCGCCGCAGCTTCGCTCAAGTCGAGCAATTCGACGCTCGAACATATTGTCTGCGTTGATATAAACGCTGGCCTCATAAGTGATGACGCGGTAGCGCACTCGTCGGTAGTTACAGCGTCCATTCAACTGCCTCTGATCACCTTTAGTACCTCGGGAACTACCGGGCATCCGAAACTGGCGCTGCATTCACAGCTGGGAATCGCGAAGCACGCCCTGAACGTCTCACGTGCACTGGAAGTTCGCGCGGGCGACGTGATGCTGTGCGCATTGCCGTTGTACGGCGTCCTGGGATTTGGGCAGGCACTCGCCGCCATTGCCGCGGGCGCAGCCTGCGTCTTGATGCCGGTTTTCAAAGGTGAGGACGCCGCGCAAGCAATTGAACGACACGGCGTCACTCACAGTTTCGGCTCCGACGGACTTTTTGAACGGATTTTTGATACCACCGAATACTCGCTGGCTTCCTGGCGGCGCGGTGGATTCACTGAGTTTGCAGGCCTTGGCCAGGCAATCTGCAAAAAGGCGCAACAGGATCTGAACTTGTTGCTTACCGGTTTGTATGGAATGTCTGAATGCCTCGCGATTGCGGTGACTCGGTATCCCCAGGACGATCCGGATGTTCGCGCACTCGGTGGCGGTTCGCCGGTCTCTCCCGAAATTCGCCTGCGTGTCATTGACGGCGACACGGGTCTCGAAGTTGCCGAAGGAGCTCAAGGTGAATTGCAGATAACGGGCTACAACATCATGACCGGTTATTTGAACAACGAGGCTGCTACTGCGGGTGCATTCACAGCGGATGGCTGGTTCAAGACTGGTGATCTGGTGCGCCGTACAGCGGATGGTTTTATCTATTTGGCTCGCCTTAACGATGGTATGCGCCTCGGTGGCTACCTGGTCGACCCTTCGGAGATCGAGCGGTTTCTGACCCAGCACGAGGGGGTTCTCGGCGCGCAGGTGGTTGCTGTGAAAAAACAGGGTACGGGCGATGTTGCCGTCGCTTTCGTCATCTCCACCGACGCGCAGTTATCGGAAGCAGAGCTGCTGGCTTACTGCAAGGCCGGGATTGCCAATTACAAAGTTCCGAAGCGCATTGTTTTCGTCAATGCATTTCCAGAAAAAGCTGGTCCGAATGGCGTGAAAATTCTAAAGACCGCACTACGAGAAATGGCAGCCGAACTTTCCGTTTAACTGCATCCCGACAACAATAAGGAGCGAAATAATGAAAGACACTCAAGTGAGGTCTGATATCGCGTGGGCGACCCCTACAAAAGTGGTCATTCACGGGCTCGACCTGTGCAATGAAATCGTTGGCAAAATCGATTTTGGCCAGATGACATTCTTGCAGTTGTTTGGCCGACTGCCAGAAGAGCGCGAGTTGCGCATGTTCAACGCCATGATGGTTATTCTGGTCGAGCATGGCATCACGCCGTCCTCCTTGGCCACGCGATTTACCTATTGTGGAGCACCTGAGGCGGTTCAGGCGGCGGTCGCTGCCGGATTGCTGGGGCTGGGTTCAGTGTTTGTCGGCTCGCTCGATAATGCCGCCAAGCTGCTGCAGGAAACGATTCCTGCCAATACAACGCTGGCCGATCCACAGGCAAAGGCCGCAGAGATTGTTGCCGGTTATCGATCTCGCAAGGAAATCATCCCCGGTATAGGGCATCCCTTCCACAAGCCGATCGATCCGCGCAGCGTCGCGCTATTCGAGGTTGCAAAAGAAACTGGTTATAGCGGGCCGTACGTCTCACTGATGGAGGCGATCGCCGAGCAAGCGACGCAGCAGGCGGGGCGTGCGTTGCCTTTGAACGTCACCGGCGCGATGGCTGCCGTTGCGTCCGAAATGGGCATCACGTGGAAAATCTGTCGCGGTCTGGCAGTGGCCGCGCGAGCCGTTGGATTGGTCGGGCACATCCTGGAAGAAATGCGCCAGCCCATCGCCGAGACACTCTATCTGCGAACCGAGCATGAAGCGACGGTCCACCTCCACCAGGAGTAAGCGGTATGCCAACCGGACCTTCATTGTCATCGACCCCTGCACGATCACCTAGTCGAAAATCGCCGCTGACACGTGAGGCGTGCGGTTTCTGGACCAGGGAGAAGCTTCGCAACGCCGATACCGATCAGTTCCTCCATGTGAACAACGCGGTGATATCGACGCTTCTGGAGGCCGCTCGGATGGAAATACTGGCCGACGAGACGTTGAAAGCCTCGATGGCGGGCAAGATCGTGGTGGTCGCCCACCTGTCGATCGACTTCTTGAGCGAAGTGTATTTTCCAGGGAGCGTTGAGATCGGGTCCGGCACTTTGAATGTAGGGCGCACATCCTTTGAGTTCGCGCAGGGACTGTTCGTCGGCGCTCAATGTTGTGCCTCTGCGCGGGCGGTCTGCGTACTCATCGACGTTGAGCGTCGCGAGCCGTCGGTCATTTGTGACGCGATTCGGGCCCACCTGCTCAAGGGGGCGGTGAGCTTGAGCGGCGCATCAGTTTCTACTGCACCTGCGAGGTGAAAAATGTCTGGGAATTTTACAAAGATCCTCTTCGATGTCCGTGATGGCGTAGCCGTCATAACGCTCAATGACCCGCAGCGACGCAATGCACTGTCGCGCCGGATGGTCAGCGAAGTGTTCGAGGCCCTTGAACTCAGTACGGCCGCGGCCGCGCGAGCGATAGTGATTGCTTCGACGGGAACCGCCTTTTGCGCCGGCGCGAATATCGACGATTTGCGCGATGGCTGGATGGAGCGGACCGACCCGGCGACTGACCCGGCGCTGCTGTTCAAGCGGTTGGTAGAGGAGCCTCGCATCGTCATCGCGGCGGTGCAGGGCGGGGCGCTGGGCGGTGGTTTCGAGCTTACGCTTTCGTGCGATCTGGTCGTCGCCGCTGAAGAGGCTTGGTTCTGCCTGCCGGAAGTTTCGCGCGGAGTTATTCCGAACACTGGCCTGGCGTTGCTGCAATCGATGGTGGGGTCTCGGGTGGCGATGGAGCTGGTGATGAGTGGCCGACGGGTCGACAGCAACGAAGGCGTTTCCCGGGGGCTGATCAACGCGATCGTACCCCGAGAGTCGGTCGTCGAGCGAGCCGTTTCATGGGCCCGGGAGATTGTCTCGAAGGCACCTCCCGCGACACTGTCGACCGCCAAGCGCAACCTGCATGCCCATGCCGGGTATGACTGGGCACGGGTGCAGCGTTCGGTCACCGATGTGCCACGTGGCGAGTGGCAGGAAGGGCTGGACGCGTTCACAGAGAAACGCGAACCGGATTTCGAACGGTTCTGGAATGCACTCGGTTCAGCCTGACTCGCGATGGCATGAAAGGCGTCGATCAACGTGGAGTCCCTCGGGTGTCAATCCGGTACAAATCTGTTGCTTATCGTGCGGAGGAGAGCGTGTTGAAAGCTTTAGTCTCAGTTAAACGGGTCGCCGACTACAACGTGAAAGTGCGGCCTAAGGCCGACGGCAGCGGCGTGGAACTGGCCAACGTAAAAATGTCCATGAATCCCTTCGACGAGATCGCAGTGGAGGAGGCTGTTCGGTTGAAGGAGAAGGGCTTGATCACCGAAGTGGTGGTCGTCTCGTGTGGGCTCTCGCAATGCCAGGAAACGTTGCGTGTGGCATTGGCGATGGGAGCTGATCGGGCCATCCTTGTCGAAACGGCTGTTGAATTGCAACCGCTTGCCGTAGCCAAGTTGCTGCATGCACTTGTCGGCCGCGAGGCACCCCAATTGATTGTGTTGGGCAAGCAGGCCATTGACGATGACAGTAATCAGACCGGCCAGATGCTCGCGGCCCTGGGCGGGTGGCCGCAAGCGACTTTTGCTTCGAAGCTGTCGATTGACGGAGGGCAGATCCAAGTGAAGCGAGAGGTGGACGGTGGCCTCGAAACACTGCTGCTAACGCTGCCTGCCGTGGTGACCACTGATCTGCGGCTCAATGAGCCACGCTACGCAACGCTACCCAACATCATGAAAGCCAAGAAAAAACCGTTGGAAACACTCACGCCTGAAATGCTCGGTGTGGAGGTGACCCCACGTATCAAGACATTGCGCGTCACAGTTCCAGCAGAGCGCGCCGTCGGCATAAAGGTGCCGGATGTGCTGACATTGCTCGAAAAATTAAACGAAATTAACGTTCTGTAGGGTGGGGGTAGAAGATGAGGATTCTGGTAATCGCAGAGCACGACAATTCGTCCGTCAAACCGGCCACTCTAAATACGATTGCGGCGGCACAATTGATTGGCGGCGAAATCGATTTGCTGATCGCTGGGCATGGGATGCAGTCTGTTATTGATGCTGCGTCGAACATTCAGGGTATCGGGCGAGTCCTTGTTGCCGAGGCTCCGTATCTGGCGGACAACCTGGCGGAAAACCTTCAGGCAACCGTCATGCAAGTGGCGAAGAATTACAGCCATATCTTTGCTCCGGCGACTGCGTTCGGCAAAAATGTCGCGCCGCGTATCGCCGCTGCGCTGGACGTCGCGCAAATCAGTGATGTGATCGCAGTCGAGAGCGCGGACACCTTCAAGCGGCCGATCTATGCAGGCGGGTTGATCGCGACGGTACAGTCCGAAGATGCCCATAAGGTTGTCACTGTACGCACGACAGGTTTTGAAGCGGTTGCAGCCACGGGTGCGAACGTGACGGTTGAGCGAATGGAGGCTGCGCCGGACCTTGGCCTGGCAGCACTGTTGAGCCGCGAGGTCACCAAGATGGATCGGCCAGAACTGACGGCCGCGCGGATCGTCGTTTCGGGCGGACGGGGCCTGGCCAGCGGTGAGCAATACCAGTCCATTCTGCAGCCGCTGGCGGACAAGCTGGGGGCTGCGCTGGGTGCCTCGCGTGCGGCAGTGGACGCCGGTTTTGTACCCAATGACTATCAAGTAGGTCAAACGGGCAAGATCGTGGCGCCAGACGTGTATTTCGCCATCGGCATTTCAGGGGCGATTCAGCATCTGGCCGGCATGAAGGACAGCAAAGTGATCGTGGCGATCAACAAAGATCCGGAGGCGCCGATCTTCGGGGTGGCCGACTACGGCCTAGTAGGGGATCTGTTCGAGGTAGTGCCAAGGTTGACGACGGCCCTCTGATTGCTCAAAGCAATGGATATCGCTGGTCCGAATGAAGGGCAGGTTGGTCAGTGCAGGGAAAGAGGGTCAGCGCCAGTGCCGGGCCTCTGTTTTCCCTGATAAACAGTTCGGTGGCAGAACTGTTTATTGCCTTGCCCCTGCTTATCAAACCCGATGTTCAGCGCCTTTTTTCAGGCTCCCCGACGCAGGATATTGCCCTGGATCACGATAAGGGCCGTCGGAAGCTCGAATGATCAATTCCGGTGTCCAGACTTCTTGCAGTTCCAAGGCTGCTCGACCGGCTAATCGATCGAGCAGCATTTCAGCCATCCGCATGCCGGCACGATGTGTTTGTGCAGAGAAGGTCGTCAACGACGGCTGTACCAAGCGTCCGATCGGGTGGTTGTCTCCACCGATCACGCCCACATCGCGTCCCGGTGTTTTCCCTGTTTCGGTAATGCCCCTCAACACGCCCAGCGCTATCAAGTCGTGTCCACAAATGATGGCTGTGGGTGGGTTCGGCAGCGCAAGCAACCGGCGTGCGGCGTCAGCTCCGCCTTCCTCGCAGATATCGGCTTGCACGCAGAGCGCTTCGTCGAATTCAATCCCTGCAGCGCGCAAGGCTTGTGAATATCCGGCACGTTCCAGATGACTGAACATCAGGTACTCAGGCGCATGAATCAGCGCAATTCGCCTATGACCCAGGGTGATAAAGCGAGCGCAACCGGCGCGGCCTACCACGTGATGATCAATATCCACGAAGGGGAAGGCGTTGGATGTCTCGCTTCTGCCGAAAGCAACAAAGGGAATGTTCTGTTCGAGAAGGTAGGCGATGCGCTGGTCCTGACGACGGGTGCGTGCGAACAGCAATGCACTGACACGCTGGCGTTTTATCAGGCGTTTAAACAGGTCCATTTCTGCTTCCACGCTACGTGCTGACGCAACAATGACCTGATACCCACTGTTGTCCAGTGCTTCATTCACGCCCATTAGCATATCCAGAAAAAACGGGTGGGCGAATGACGTTTGAGGCGGCGACAAGACGAATGCAATGGTGTCGCCAGTTTGACGACGCAAGCGCCGAGCTGAAGGGTCCGCAGAGAAGCCCAGCAGCGTCGCTGCCTCAAGCACGCGCTGGCGAGTCACCGGGCTGACGTCTTCTTTGCCGTTCAAAGCCTTGGACACCGTGCTGATGGAAAGGCTGAGCGAGGCTGCAAATTCCTGAATATTCATTTCTCTTTCTCTGGGGGCGCCGGGTTTGATGCGCCGAAAACGATTTTATCATTGGTTTCATTGGCAGGACCATGACAAGTGGTCGAACATATGAAAACGATTTCGTAGATTGGATGACCATTCGTCTTTTTAGGCAATCAAACTACTGGCTAAAATGTAACCGGTCTCAGGGGCTAGATTTGCTTAGTAGCCAATAAATATAGATATTTAAGCACAGGTTTGGGCTATAGATCATTCGGATTTCAGCAGCATAGAAAACGTTTTCGAAAAATTCTATCGAGGCAGTTGAAGTATAAAAATCTGGGTGGTACTGTTTAATCGAAATCGATTTCGAAACAACAAAAAATCCATCGAGCATCGATCACCTTGCAGTGCTGCGAGCGCGACGGAGCGGAAATCTCAGTAGGTCTATTCCTGGAGAACGCTTTGATAGAACACATCCTCACTCATAAAGCCCCTGTGCCACGGGGTCACTATGCGCAAGCAACCAAGGCAAACGGATTCGTTTTCGTCTCTGGTCAGCTGCCGCTGACCACCGATACCGACCTCACGCTTGCGCAAGGTCTCGACGCGCAGGTCCATCAAGCCCTTACAAACATGCGAGAAGTCCTTCTCGCGGCAGGCAGCGACATCGGCTCGCTCGTGAGCGTGCAGATCTATGTGTCGAACATAGACAACTGGCCGCGTGTGAATGAGCTTTACCGAGCATTCATCGGCGAGCCGGCACCTGCTCGAACTGTGGTGCCCTGTGGCGATCTCCATTACGGAGCCCTGCTGGAAATCAGTGCGATCGCCCTGTGCGGTGACGTTTCATAAACAAGAACAATAACTCAATGATTGTTGCGCGAAAGCAGTGTCAGTCCGTCGCGCGACGCTGAGGAAATGTCGTTGAGACAGCACGCTGAGTGCAAAATGTCTCATCCCAAGAGGAGATCGATATGAAGATGTTTGACTGGTACAGAGAGGCCACCCCAGTAGGCAAAAGAACGTTTTGGGGCTGCTTCGGCGGTTGGACTTTGGATACGTTTGACAATCAGGTGCTGGCGTTTCTTTTGCCCGTCCTGATGGCAACGTGGCACTTCTCAAAGCCGGAGGCGGGCGTGATCGTGACCTCGTCATTGCTATCAGCCGCATTCGGTGGATGGATCGCGGGCATTCTGAGCGATCGTTACGGGCGCGTGCGTATTTTGACTTGGGCTATCATCTGGTTCACCAGTTTCAGCGTCATTGCCGGCCTGACCAATTCGTATCACCAGTTAATGGTCGTGCGAGCGCTGCAGGGGCTGGGTTTCGGCGCGGAGTGGGCCGTCGGCGCGGCACTGATGGCTGAGGTCATCAATCCGACGCATCGAGGAAAAGCGTTGGGCTTGGTGCAAAGCGGGTTCTCCGTAGGCTGGGCACTCGCCGCCATGGTGACAGGCCTGCTACTGGCGTACTTTCCGGAGGCGATAGCGTGGCGGATGGCGTTCTGGGCCGGGGTTATTCCTGGTGTATTCGTGCTGTTACTGCGTCGGTACATTCCCGAACCAGAAATTTTCCGCGACATGAAAGCTGCGGCGGGTGGAGCCGTCCAGGCGACCTGGCGTTCATCGTTTCGCAAGGATATTCGACGCTCGAGCCTTCTTGCTGCTTTGCTGATTACCGGGCTGCAGGGCAGTAGCTACGCAATCATGGTCTGGCTGCCAACGATGCTGACTCAGGTTCGGGGCTTGCCTGCGTCGTCTGTTGCCTTGATGGTGACGATGATGAGTGTCGGCTCCTTCATCGGGCAAGTGGGCTTCGCTTACCTGAACGACTCTTTGGGGCGTCGAATTACCACGATGGCCTTTTGTCTGTTCTCTGCTTTCCTGACGGGCGTCTATTTGCTCGTGCCAATGGATGCCTGGTTGCTCGCCCTGTTGGGGCTTCCGGTGGGGATGGGAATCAATGGTGTATTCGCCGGACTGGGTCCCATGCTGTCGGAGCTGTTCCCTACCCAGATTCGCACTACATGCATGGGGTTTTCGTACAACGTTGGCAAATCGGTGGGTGCTTTGAGCGTCGCATTGGTAGGCGTAACGGCGGAACATATCGGCCTATTGAGTTCCATCGCGCTCTACTGCTTCGTTGGCTACTCCTTCGCACTTCTGGCCTTGGCGCTGCTTCCCGAAACCCGCGGCCGCGATCTGGCGAATATTACGCCCGGCGACGAACTATATGGGCAGGCGCCATTGATGGAACAAGCCAGCCCTTCGCGTAGATAACACCCTTACCTGGGGCCGCGTGCACAGCCGAGACACCCGAACATTATTCGTAGCAGTGGTTGCTCGGAGTAGCGCTGGCCCTTCGTGGTGCGCGGCCGTCAGGTTTTGCTGATTCCTTAACTGAACACAATGAAAGACTGGAGATACGCATGAGCAGTGAGTCCGCGGCCGTCATCGCCGATTTGGGTTCGGATGTCGTCTTTTATAACCCGGCAGAAGGCCATGGCCTACCGCATGATCCTTTCAAGGCGATCGTGGCGCCGAGGATGATCGCATGGATATCCACAACTTCATCGGACGGGCAGCTGAACCTGGCACCCTACAGTTTCAGCGGTGCCTTCGCAGCGTTCCCGCCTATCATCGGTTTTTGCAGTGAAGGGCGCAAAGACAGCCTGCGTAATATCGAACAGACGGGTGAGTTCGTCTGGAACCTGGCGACGCGTTCGCTGGCAGAGCAGGTCAATCTCACATCGGCCATCGTCGGCCCGGATGTTGACGAGTTTCAACTGGCGGGTTTGACCCCTGTCCCAGGACGCAATGTGTCGGTCCCGCGAGTCGGCGAATCGCCGACGGCGCTCGAATGCAAACTTTCACAGATCACGCAATTGCTCGATCTTGATGGCAATCCGACCGACAACTGGCTCGTGCTGGGGCAGGTAGTCGGTGTGCACATTCAGAGGGCGTACCTTAAGGACGGACTGTTCGATACGCATGCCGCGCAACCGATCTTGCGCGCGGGCTACCGCGGCGACTACGCGCAGATGGGTGATGTATTTGAAATGTTCCGCCCAGAAGTCTGAACACCGATCGAGAATGTTCTGATGCCAATCGAATTTGAAATAATCAAAACACATATCGCGCGCATTGTTATCAATCGTCCCGAGCGACTCAATGCGCTGGATATTGAGCACGACCGCGCGCTGGCGGCCGCTTGGGCGCGGTTCAATGCGGACCAGGATTTGAAGGTTGCCATTTTGACCGGATCTGGTGAACGCGCATTTTGTACCGGCGCAGACATTCTGGAATACATCCCTTACAGACGAAAGATTGCGCGAAGTAGAGTCGAACAAGGGACCATTAGTTTTGGTGGCTTAACGGCTTATCGAGATGTCGTTAAACCGACAATCGCTGCAATTGACGGTTTTTGCGTGGCGGGAGGTTTGGAGTTGGCTTTGGCGTGCGACATCCGTATAGCTACGCCAAATGCGCGCTTCGGTTTGCCTGAGGTCAGATGGGGGATTATCCCGGGAGGCGGCGGCACGCAGCGTCTCGGTAAAATCGTAGGCCTTGGTGTCGCGATGAGGATGATTTTGACCGGAGACGAGATAAGCGCCGATGCCGCCATGAGCTGTGGATTGGTGACTGATCTGGTTGGAAAGTCAGAGCTCGAAAATGCCTCTATTGCCATTGCTGAACGAATTGCAAAAAACGGCCCGTTGGCAGTGGCTGCCGCTCGTAAGGCGCTCCTTTCCAGCTTCGAACTCTCCATGGAACAAGGGCTAGCCGAAGAGGCCGAACTGCAACGCCATTTACTGCTCACGAATGATGCGGCGGAAGGGGTTGCCGCATTTTCTGAGAAACGCCATCCGAAATATCAAAGCTCCTAATTTACGCAAGTTTTTTTCGTAGATAGCACCAAAAAAACATAGTTGTTAGAACTAGGACCACACGTGCGAGGAGAACTTCCAAATAACGCCAATCAAAAGACTGAACGTTTCAAACCATAAGCACCTGCTACAGGCAGCGCTTCGCAAAAACATCCATAAAAAAAAACAAGTTGGGGTGGTGAATGCTCGGGAATGTATCGGGCCGCGTTAGCTCGCGGACGGTGGTATCAGGTCGGGTGGTAAAAACCAGAGTCAAACCACGGGGTTTGCTGGTGGCCTGTCTACCTATGATGGCTTTCATCGGCAGTGAAGTGCAGGCCGATCAATTGGAATCCAAAGGTTTTATTGAAGACAGCAAGTTATCGGTAATGGCCAAGAACTATTACTTCAACACTGACCGCGCCAATGACCGCAGTAATCAGAAGGACTGGTCTCAGGCGTTTATCGCCAACTATGTCTCCGGATTCACCCAGGGCACGCTAGGGTTCGGTGTCGACGCATTCGGGCTGTGGGGCTTGAAGCTGGATGCCGGAAGCGGACGGTCGGGGACGGGGAACCTGCCCGTCGGGGACGATGGCCAACCGGACGACAGTTACGCGCGTGCTGGCGGCGCGGTCAAAGTCAGAATTTCGAACACGGTGTTGAAGTACGGGCAGATGATACCCAACTCGCCGGTATTCGCTCAGAGCACCAGTCGCCTGATGCCGCAGACGGCGACTGGCTTCAACCTGCTGAGTACCGACATCAGGAACCTGTCGATCGATGCCGGGCACTTCACCTCCAGTACCGATCAGGTCAACACCAACCGGGATGGCGAACTGTGGGCGACCTATGCCCACGTCACCACGCCCACGGTCGACTATGCCGGTGGCAAGTACAAGGTGAATGACAACTTTGCGGTTTCTCTCTACGGCAGCCGTTATGAGGACATCTGGAATCAGTACTACGGCAATGCGAACTACATCTACGCGATCAATAAGGACCAGGCGCTGACGCTGGATCTCAACGTCTATCGAACGCTGGAGAGCGGCGAGGCCAAAGCGGGTGAAATTAACAACACGACTTTTGGCCTGTCGGCGGGTTACAAGTGGTCGGCACACACCTTCACCCTGGCTTACCAGCAGGTGCGGGGGGATCAACCATTCGACTACCTGGGGTTCGGCGATACCGGCCGCGCAGGCGGCTCTGTGTTCCTGCCCAACTCCGTCCAATACTCCGACTTTAACGGACCCGGCGAAAAATCCTGGCAACTGCGCTACGACTTGAACATGGCGAGCTACGGCGTGCCAGGCCTGTCGTTCATGGCGCGTCACCTGCGCGGCTTCGACATCGATGGCAGCCATGTCACCAGCGGTGCCTACGCCCGCAAGTACGGCAGCGACGATCGCGAATTCGAGACCAATCTCGAAGCCCGCTATGTCGTCCAGTCCGGCCCGGCAAAAAACCTCTCCGTGCGCCTGCGGACCGCCTGGCACCGCGGTGATCTGAGCACGGGCGGTGCCCAGGATCAGTTCCGGGTGATTACCGAGTATCCAATCAATATCTTTTGATTATTCGCTGAGATCCGGGTTGAGTGCTTCCGACACGAGGCATTCAAAACGGGCAACGCTTGTTTGACGTCTTTAGCCATTGTGCAGTCGTTCCCGCCCCAAGACTACATCGGCGCTTATTCACCAATTCACGCTTCTGGCCAATGATGGCTACCCCTTGGCCTATACGGTGCTTCGGCGAAGCTTGGCCGCTGCTGCTACCCACGAAGGGCTGAAGGCGAACTTCGAGCATCGCTTGAAGCCGCTGCTCTATACAGAGGATAAGGCCGGATTTCCATATCTGCTATAGCGCTTTCGCTGCCGTAGCAGAGCGACTGCTGAACCACACCGCTTGACGTTCGATTTCCCGCTGATGGTTTAATCATCGCGGGCGATCGGTATTCCGGATTGCTCGATGCGGGATGTTATTTCGCAGTTTGTACGAGATGCGCCCATCCTTGCGTCACATCGAGGGCCGATGGATCGATGTTCTTCTGTCCAACATTGCGCTCGATCTATTTCTTCAGTACTGCCCAGCGTGATGGCTGGGCTTGGGTGTACCAGGGTGGGATTATCCGTGAAGTCAGTAGGGTCAGCACCTAATCAGCATTTCGCGCAGTGAGCACGTCCGTATCGACCGTGCGCGGCCATCAGTTTCCGCCTAGCGCGAAGGCTGTCCATTTGCGTATCAGCCTCTAAGACAGGAAATCCGACTCCTAGGAGCCTGGTTGGACAATATTCGCCCGATGTTTTGCGCGATCATACTCGTCCGCGCGATGGGGGCAGAATCGTAAAATGACGAATGATGCTCCTAGCGGCTGATGGGCCTTGAAACCTCCTGAGGCTATAACCAACCGGGGGGTTATAGTCAGCTTCGGGTCCAGAGTGTGTAATAACGCATGCGCCGTTTTGAAGCCTGCGTTGTTACGTAAATCTGCGGGTGCTTGTGTAATCAGTAGACAAAAAATTTGGATAGGAAAGCGGTTTTTCGTTCCAGCCTCGTCTGTCGATCGTGTTCTAAAAAGTTTTTATACCGCCTCGGTCGATTGCTGCCAGTGGTGCTCCCAGAACCCTAGGTCAGCTAGAAGCGAGGTCATTAAGCTCCAGCTCAACACGCTGCAAAAGCGCGGATACATCTTCCCCCTCCAATACGTAACTTTTTGCCAAAAGGGTAATTGGGTGGATACCTAGGGCCTTCGCGAGATCTTCAACCTTTTCGATTGAAGGGCTTTTCTTTCCATTCTCAACCTCGCTTACATACGCTTGGCTGGGGGCTAGCGTCTCCTGCGACAACCCCATGTGCAGCCGACTTTTTCTTAGCGCTAATCCAAACGCGATCTTCCGTTCCATTTGGTACGACTCACAAAAGGAACGATGAAGCCGGTCAAGCGCGGAAAGGACTATACTCGATGGCGATATTATGACGACGGAGGTGCACCGTGTTCCGCACTTATGACTGGGCTGAAGCCATTTCTGTACCTTTTTTCGAGGATGATTTTCGCGTTTGGACATATGTCGAGTACGACGTCGGCGGTGTTTGGTTTCACGTCCAGATCGAGGAACGTGAACGCACAAAATGGCGTCGTTTCAATCTCATGATTAGCGGCGAATTTGCACTGCGATCTTTGATTGCCCGACAGTCTGAGGACCTGGTAGTAGTCGACGTACAGCTAGTTAGCGCTAGTGAGGTTAACAACAGTGGACGGCTAATGATGGAACCACTAATCAAAGCTGAACATCTTTACCAAAAAAGAAAGAAGGGCGTCCTTTATGAGGTCGATAGTGGTCAGCGCTACTTGGTGGGTGATCCAACTCTTGATCCGGCTCGGTCTGATGGCCATGACCTGATTTTTGATTCATCCATGTGTCTAGGCTCTCAGCTTCGTGGTTCGTAAAAGTAGTGTTAAACCAGGTATTCTTAGATTTTTGTGTCAAGTCGCACGTCGTGATCGGCTAAGAAATCTACAAAGCTAGCTTTATGCGCAATTATGCAGAAATTCATAATATGTCTCGAAGCGTGACAGGGTGATGGTTCATAGCCGCATGCGGATTACTGTGTCGGGCTTTACCCTTGTCCAAAAAATGCCGGCAGCAAGGAAAAGAAATGTTTCCTTTAAGTGCTGAAAATAGCCTTAAAGACAATATTTCTTTACTTACGGCTAACCACTGGGGCACATCTCCTCGTCATGTCCCCATCTCAGCCATTTTTTGGTGGAAAGGATGCGATCTCGAGAAAACCAACCACCATCCCTCGGGAGCTTAGTTTTTCTAGAGTTTCCAGCCATCTAAGGAAAGTAATTTTGTGATGGCGAAGCGCTATGAAATGTCGGGAGAGGCATTGGGTGTGCTCGCTGATCTCTTCACCCGAAGCCCATGGAAGAGGCAGGCCACGCCTCAGTCCGGTATCCCCTAAAAAATGCTTCCGATCGGCTGTGTTTGGACAAGAATGGCTTAATTACTTCTGTAGCTTCATTGAGTCCGAGCCACACACTGTCTTTTTGCAGTGACAGCCAGACCCCTCACGACTTCCGCTGCCGAAAAAACGCAAATGTAAGGTACTTAAAAACCGATCCCGCTTCTGCTGAATTTAGGCTGTCGCAACATTTTCGCTCAACTATGCTGTGAGCGTTTGGGTTGCCGCGCGTGAGTGTCTATAAGACAGAGTCCTCGCAGCATTTACCCTCTGTTTTGCTATCGAGAGACGCCTTATGACGCAGCCTGTTTTCAATATCTTCGATGCGCTGTCTGATTGGGGGAAAACACTTTCTCCCTGGCAGGGCTTTTTGTTAAGCCAGTTGGTGGCATCAGCTGAGCTCAGCGATGAGTCACTGGATTCGGTCTTTACCGAATACCTAATCGACCAAGGTCTTAGTGTGCCTGCGGCAGTTCGTGCCACCTGGGACATGACACTTCCGCAGTTCGAGGTCGACACGTCGAAAGCGGTCAGCACCTTGAACTCCATCGAGTCGGTGACAGGCGTCAATGCGCTAGCTGCTGGCGAAACACTGAGCTTCGGACCAAAGCTTACTGTGATCTATGGTCCCAATGGCGCCGGGAAGTCTGGTTATGCTCGTGTATTGAAGTCTGCATGCTTCACTCGATCCAAAGACACAGGGATCCTAGGCGACGTCAGGCTAGCGAAGGGCACACATCCGAAACCTACGGCCACCTTCCATTTTGATGATGGGTCAAACGTCAACTTCGTACATCAAGAGGCATGCCCTCGATTGCGTGATGGTTTTTCCGTTTTCGATTCGACCTGCGTTCGCGTGCACCTTGATGATCGTAACGTCTTTCAAGTCATGCCGTACCTGTTCGACGTTTTCCCTCGAATGGTTACAGCGTTTGGCAAATTACAAACAAAACTTCGCGACGAAATCACCAATCGGACGCCGGTCCTGGATAAATTCGCCATCCAGGACAGCACGTCAGATGTAGCAAATGCCTTGGCGACGCTTACCGCGCAAACGGATTTGATCCAGCTGGAAGCGTTTGCGGTGTTTGGCGAAGTCGAAGCGGCTAGATTACTGGCTATCGAGCCGCAATTGACTGAGCTTAGGACAACGGACCCCAAGGAAATCGTCAAAAAAAACGAGCAACGAATTGTTGATCTGGACACTGTCAAAGCGAGTATTGCTGCGTTGGCTGTCGGTGTAAAACCGGCCACGGTGACCAAAATTGGCGAAACCGCTAAGCAGATTGGTGAGCTCATCGAAAAGGGAGCGGCATTGTCCGCAGCTCAGTTCGGCGAAGAGCCTATACAGCCCATAGGGACTACGGCGTGGCGAGATCTTTTATCCGCTGCGATCGCATACAACGTTGAAGCCTATCCAGGTGATGCTTTCCCTCCCCAAGCCGAGGGCGTGCGCTGCGTGTTGTGTCAGCAGGTGCTTGATGTGGAGAGCGCAGATCGTATGGGGCGATTCTATAAGATGGTCACTAGCGACGTAGAAATGCAGCTGACCACTGCCCGAGACGAAATGAAGGGTCATGGCTCGGATATAAGCACGGTTAGTACTACGTTTTTTGCCCAGGACAGCGCTGCGCGGCGTGCGCTGCTGGAGCTCGACGCGGTGCTGGAAGCTGATATCGCGGCTCATGTGGAAGGCTATCGGTATCTCATTGAGTCTTTGGACCTGGCTGTAACAAACGTTTGCGACCCGATGTGTTCCCTGCTGGAGTATGACGCTGTTTCAGAGCGAATCAGCGCTTTGGTCGAACGCTTGAAACGGGACAACGAACAACTGCGCGAAAGTGATCCTAAGGCTTTGATTAATGCTCTTTTGTTAGAGCAACAACTTCTGAATGACCGCCATCGACTTTCTGGCCAATACGATGAGATTGCGGCAGCGGTTGAGAGCCTCCAATGGGTGAGTAAGGCAACGCCATGCATTCGGGGTTTCTCAGCCATTCAGCGTGATGTGACAAGTAAGCAAAAAGCCCTTGCTACGACGTTGGTTGCGCAAGGTTTTATCGCTCGATTTGCGGAGAACTGTGATGCGTTAAAGCTGGAGTTGCCCGTGCAGTTCCGCTTTGCCGGAGATGCAGGCACCACAGATCGAAAGATCGAGATCAGCAACGCAGGTACGGCTGGTGTTGACCCTTCCCGTGTGCTTAGTGAGGGGGAGCAGACCGCCGCGGCATTGGCAGACTTTCTGACGGAAATCGAACTCAATGGTACGTGTGCCGGCGTCATCTTCGATGATCCGGTTACATCCATGGACCATGTACGTAAGGAACTCATCGCCCAACGCCTAGTGGATGAGGCCACACGCCGTCAGGTCATTGTGTTCACTCATGACATTCTGTTTACGAACTACCTCGCAACTGCCGCGGAGGATAAAGGTGTGTCATTTGCCGGGCGCACAGTTTGGCGTGATGACAACGATGCCCCAGGCGCGATAGATCGATTGGCTTTTCCACATGAGCATTACGAAGGTGCTGCGTATGACCGAGCGAAAAAACACTACGATGCCGCGCGCGCGCTGACTGGCGACCCGCAGCGAGATGCTTTGGAAAAAGCCTGTGGAAGCCTGAGAACCGGCTATGAAGATTTCATCCAGAAGAAGCTGTTTAACAACGTTGTACGTCGGTGGAGAGAGAATATAACGTTCACGTTGAACCAAGTTTTCTTTGATCAGGCGATTGCACTCCGTGTGCACGAGAGAATGGTCGCACTGTCCCGTTACATTGACGCGCATTCACACTCCGAAGATTTCCATGAGGTGCCACTTACGGTTGAAGTCTTGGCCAGTGAGTTTTCTCAATTCGACAGCATTAAGTCGGACTACAGCAGGGCTCGCAAGGACTGGGAAAAGGCCAAGCCAAAGGCTGTGTTCATCTGAGCGATAAAACGCCATAAAAAGGAAGCTGCCATGTGGGTTTTCGGGTTGGATCGCTGATGACCGATGGTTGGGAGAAGAGCTTTGACTGCATACAGCGCGTTACAGCTGATTTAAAGGGATATCGTCGCGCATTCAATAAAGCCTCTGTCTCCAACTGGGGGACACGCGATTGTCCGTGTCCAACCCTCAACCTGGTGTCCGAAGCAGACGCACACTGTCTTGGGATTGCGTTCGAGTTTTCCGAAGCACAGAGGGGCGAAGCAGAGGCTTACCTTGCTCTACGTGAAGGTAGGAGTTTCAAGCTCACCTATCTAGAGGTTGTTGTCATGGGGTCGGGGACCCTGCAAGCATTGGTCCCTTTGTACTCGGGGAAAAACCTAATTCGATCTCCAGATACGCAAACGATTATCGAGTCAGTTCACCAAGCCTCAGGCTCCAGCGGGAAATGCATTGACTATGTTTTTGGTATTTACGACCAGCTGGAGAAGCTCGGTATCAACGATCTAGCAGTGACACAGATGCGAGACCTGTTATGTAAAGTTCGCCTTGATCTGTAATCAGCGTGCGACAAATCAAAAATCTACCGCCAGCGTACAGGCATTGATGAATCATGCTTCTTCGCTGGCAAGAAACACCGCTGTGTTAGCGATGTGAAATCGACCTATCCCTGCGGTTTCCTTGAAGGCAGGTCGACTACCACGCGGTCGCTTATCTTAGCCCTGAGTACACGGTTCTCGTCCAATAGCACTTCATTGATGGACGCGAGCTTGGAGACCTTGGCCCGCAATTCCTCGATCTCCTGACGGTAGGCTGCGGACTTCTTGCGTTCGGCGATCAAGCCCTGGTGCTTCACATCACGCATGGCGCGACTAGAGCGGCCTTGAATTTCTCGGATAACCTCGGCAATTCGTGGGTAGTGGTTGTGAATCAGTGCCGCCGACACGCCCGCCTCGCGGGCGACTGCGGCGATAGTAACCTTTGTTTCTCCAGTGCGGGCACGATCCTTCTGGATGCGGAGGAGGGCGAGCCGAAGATCCTTCTCGCGATCCTCAGCAGGCTTGTAGTTGGTCGCCTTATCCTTCGGTTTCATGCGATTAAAGTTTCCGGGTCCATTCCCAAGTGAGCCAGGACCTCACGGCAGCGATTGAGATCGCGCTCAACGCGCTGGCGGCCGCCCTCACCAATGTCCTGGCAATGCTGCAGCCCTTTTAGATCATCGTAGAGTCGCTGGTAAATGGCCGCGTGACCGCGCCCGATCACGGCATGGTTACAATTGCTGCAGCGGGTGCGCTCAAGGGTATTGCCGACGCAACTATCATTGTCCGCCGTGCACCATGCATGGCCGTTGCTGCGAATCGCGGTGCTCTCGGCAATGGACTTCAGCATCGAGGCGTGATCCTTGAAAATCAGCAGGTTTTGCGGCTCCCGTTGCCACTGCTTGAATGCGCGGCCATACCCCCCAGCCAAGGGGGCGTCACCCAGCCAGCTGTCGACGATACCGAGTTTTATATCTTCCAACTCCCCCTGAATATCGGCGTACAGGTCAAGATCCAGATGTTGTCCCCAGCCGTCATTCATGGCGTAGCCCAATGTCATGTCTAACGACCAGTGCGCGTAATGCTCCTTGAGGTAGCGTAGGTCGCCGAAGCGGCTGTGTGCGGCGTAATTAGCGAACTTCCGTCGGAACTGGTGGCTGGCGAGGTTCCAACATAACCCGCAATCCTTGGCGAATTCCTTAAGGTATTGGTTCCAACTGGTGTTGCTAAGTGTACGCACTGGGTGACGAGTAGTTAAATTTCCGCCGAGGAAGAGTGCATGGCGGTGTTTATGGGCCTCGGCGATTTGCGGGTCATGCGGGTTGGCTCGGCGCCGCTGCGCGATCTCGGCGGCGATCATGGCCTGATAGGGCGAACTCCAGCGCTCCATCAGGCGCAGGGCATGGACGGCGGCATCGGGGATCATCCAGTCATGGATACCGACGTCAGTCTTGTCCGAATGTGAGCGCATCCAGTGATAGACGGTGCCATCATCGTCTTGGGTTCGATGGTGCGCCCCTAACTGGACGTTAGCCAGTTCGTGGTTACGACAACCAGAGGTGCTGGCCAGGACGATGTAACAGGCAGTACGGAGGTCGTTCAGTGCTTTATTGAATGCCCGCAGGCTGCCTTGCCAACCAAGAATGCGCAATTGAGCGCTCTTTTTCCGACTGAGGGAATATGCTGTTAGCACCTTTCGCTGCGCCTCGATTGTGTGTAACGCATCCTGGAGGTCAAGCAGGTGATGGCCGTTCTCGACCTGCTGGTAGGCCTGCTCAAAAATAATGCAAAACATATCATCGGAGATCAGCGGAGTTTTGCCGCCCTGGGTGCTGCCGACAAGCCCCGCCATCGCCCGCGCGGAAGTCTCTGGCCAAGGATCTTGCGGCACTCGATCGTCTGTGAACTGACTCAACTCATATACCGCCTCAACGGCAAGGAAGCGCTTGAGTAGCCCATCCTGCGACAGTGGCTTGTCCTTAGACCGGCGTGTCTGGCGGTACTCCTTGCAAGAGGCTGCATACGTCGCACAGATCAGGGGTGTAACCGCGCCTAGGTGGTCGAGCTTTAGCGCTTCGAGGTAGCGCAGGAATGGCCTTGCGTCATTGAAAAATGCTCGGATTGTGCAGCCTTTAGGCCGATTCCCCCCTAGACGACCACGCCGTAAATAGCGGTACAGCATAGCCTTCATTACCGCCCGAAACGCCGGTGGGACTGTACTGAAATCCAGCCGTTTTCGGCTGGCTGGCACGTTGCTGGTAAAGCCGTCGATCTGCCACACGTCGTCGACGTAGCGACTGAGGATGACCCACTGCCCATCCACCTTAATAGCGCTGATAACCAAGGTATCGCATTCGGATTTCGGGAGACCACGTGCGTCGGTTGGTTGTACATCAAGGGGAACCCGGAGATGCGCCACCACAGTGTTGTCCCTCATGCGAAGACCTCTAGGTTTTCAATCAAATCAACCGACCAGAACGGGTGCGGCAGGCTGCGAGCGCGCTCACGGGCGGCCTCCACTGCGGCGGCCTTAAAGGTACCGCGTCGCATCCCCTCTGCGATGATGTAGTGATCGATCAAACGGGGAATATGGGCGTATTCCCGTGCCCAGCGCCGTTTGTCCATACGCGAACGCTCGGTCAGTACACGGAAGTAGAAGCTGAACAGCTTGTACAGATCCTCTGCGGTCACTGCGTAGTGCTGGCAGCGCAGGCAGTTCATGAAACTCATGCAAATTGAGTCATCGCGCTTCGGGGCGTATTGGCCGTTCACCGGGTCGGCGCAGCGGCCCGCGGGCGTATCCTTGTAGGTCACACCAATCCTCCGATTCAGCATTTCCTGCACCAGTACCTCGCCCATGAACTGCCAGTTGCGACGGGCATTTTCGTTGGGCGCCAGGTAGTTTTGGTCGGTAACCCGCGGGGTGTTGCCGAGAGCCGCGGCGGTGGCCACTAGATCGTTATTGGTCAGCTCGAAGATGCGGTTGGCGAAGGTCTTGCGCAGGCGCGAGATGTTGATGCGCAGCGGTTTCCCGTCGCTGTCGGTCAGCCCATGCTCCGCTACGAGGCGGTTTGCCACCCAAGCCACCGCTTCTGGTTCCAGCGCCGTAACGCGTCCGGTACCCTTGTTGCCGCGACGGCGATAGAGCCATACGCGGCCTTTAAGGTCGTCCGGAGCATTTGCATCTAAGGGCTCAGTCATGGCCATCACGCGGCGGATCAGGCATTCAACGTTGGTTCTCACGCTTGGGGTGGACTCCAGAAGGCGCTCGGCGTCTGACTCGGCGCGCAGTGCGATCTTGCTGGAGTTGTAGCCGCGCCGTTTCCACAGCACCAAGAACACCGTGTCGTCCTTGGGGTGGGGACGCAGGCAATCGCGGCCCATCTCTAACAGTGGCGTGGTATTGCGCCCGGTGTGCAGCGCTACGACCAGCAGGGCCAAGCCTAAGAGTTCACCGGTCACCAATGCGTCATCTGCCCAGATCGGCTTAATTGCCTGCCGCAGTGCTACCGTGAACGATTGCCGCTCGCGCTTGGAGAGAGCGGTCTCGCCCTTGGACTTGCGGTTGCTGTTTGGAAAGGGATTCGGCGGGAAAGTGGCCGCATCGCCGGAGGTGATCACAAGGATCAGCCCACGCCGCCCCAAGGCGAGCAATATGGGCTTGGTCTGCGTGTAGATACTCTTCTGAGCGGTTGTCGTTACGCCCTTTCCGGTCAGATGAACGAGGTAACCGTCGATCAGGTCCCGCCCCACATCATCCAGGGCCAAGTTCCGGCCAAGTGCCGTTGCCCGCAACACGCAACAGTCGAGAAAATTGCGCAAGCCATTATTGCAGTAGCCAGACACGGTGCTGGTTACTACGGCGCCGTCCTGGCCTGCGAGAAAGCGCTCAATCTGGCGCTGGCAGGCATAGGTGATGGGGTCGATGCCTGCACCGTACCAACGGGCAAAATCGAAGCTACGGCTACTGGTGGCGTTCCGCCCGAACTCGACCGTAGTGTTCTTCGGAGGGATAGCCTCGGGCATAATGACCACATTGCCTGCCACGTCGTAGCTGTGCTCGATTTGCGGGACACTGATGTCGGTTTTGATAAATACCTTGCGCTTGCCCATCATTCGGCCCCCGCCAGTGTGTTTAATTCATCGTCATAGGCCAGCACCGCCGCGTCAGCGATTTCATTTACTAGGTGCAGGTAAACCATCGTTGTCTGAATCGAACTGTGGCCGAGTTGCCGCTGAACGAACACTAGGGGATCCAGCCCGCTAGCACGGTCACGCTGAAGGCTAATCAGGGTATGGGTGGCATAGGTATGCCGAAGCATGTGCGTGTGGACCTTGATTCCAACCCGCTTGCCAGTCTCGCAGATGATCCGATTGAGGCTCTTGCCGTCGTCGCCATAGGGTTCCCCGCACTTATTAAGGAACAGCGCCCTTTGCGGGGTCTTACTCAGTGACGCACGTTCACCACGCACCTTCGTCACATAGCGATAGAGCTCGGCCATGAACCGTCGACTTACATGAATCTCTCGCGGTTTGCTGCCCTTGATAGCCATGCCACTACCGTCGTACGGATCGAGCCAGATGCGGAGGTTGCGCTCGGTTCGCGCCGCCTTTGCCGGGTCGAAAATATAAGACAGCGGGAAGGTGGCGATTTCCTCGCGGCGCAGACCTGTATGCAGCGCCAAGCGTATTATCATCCGGTGATGGGGGTTCTCAGATATGGCTAGGAGCGACTTGATCTCGGCCATGCTCAGGAACTTGGGCAGGGACTTGTGAGTACGCGGCATCACATCGTTTGCCATGGCCTTGCCGCCACTGGTCTCGATGTGCGCAAGGAACTCTGTTTCACGTCTCACAGTACGTTCTTCAAAGGCAAAGGGCACACGATTCACCCAACCTTCCTCTAGCGCGTACTTGTAGAACTTGCAGACATAAGTCAGGCGCTGGCGGGTAGAGTTTGGTGCTAACTCACACGCCATCAAGCAATAGTCCCGATAGGCCGCCACAAGGCTCTTGGCCTCGCCACGATCAACATCGTGCCAATCCAGTTCATGGGCTTGGAGGAAACTGAAGAAGTCGTACAGAGCGCGTCCTGTACTGGGCCAGGACCGCTTCGAGCCAATTTCGCCGCGAAGCAGATAGTGGCGAAAGAATTGATTGACCGGAACGCAACACTCCATCGAGTCCCAAAGAAGGATGGGGAACCCAGAATAGGGTTGCCCAGTAATCACTAAATCCTCAGTAGCCCACACGAGTTCCATCGCCACCTCCGGCATGAACTAGAAACCCATCCGTTTTTCTGTACCGTCAGTTAGAGACACTCGGTTCCCTCAGCACCTTCTCAGAGCCAGTCGGGTCACTAAACGGCGTATTGTTATAATTAGTACCTTGACGGAAGAAAATTCGATATCTCAGCACTGTAGGCCACCGAAATTAGGCATGAATTGACCTGACTTTGGGGTAATCTCACGAGAAAAATTAGAAAGTAGGGTGGTTACGCAGCGAGAATGCGCGACTGAGATGGCACTACGAGCCTGATAGGAGCCGCTTCTGACTATTGTGGACATCTAACGGTTGTTAGGTGCCAGATCATAACGCATTCCTCAAGGTTTGCAGGTGGGCCACCTGGCGGCTGAATTCAGACCTGGAAAGTCGCTGCTTCGGCCGTGGGCTCATGGCTTGGCTGATAGCGCGTGTGGGCTGGCCGGTCAGGCGCGAAAGCACCAGCCATTGTTCGGCAACGGCGAGTTGGTCATAGCCCGGATGACGACGACGGATGCGCCGCAGAATGTCTTGTTGCAGCGCTTGCAGCAGGCTCTGTTGTCCGTTGCGGCGCAACATGAAATCGGCGCTGGCGCGCAGGTGCTCCAGCAATTGTCGGCGCGCTTTCGGTGCCGGCTCCTGCATTGGCCCATGGCGCACACCCGCGTGCCAAAGCCCCAGGCCAATCAGCGCCAGCAACGCAACCAGCGCCTGGGGGAAGTAGCGCAGCAACAATGTCCACAGGCTGTCGTGGTCGGTGTTGAACAACAAGGTCACGCCGGTATCCGCCGTCAGGTACCACAGCAGCCAGGCGTTGTCGTATTGATCGATGGCCGGGGTTTTCCACAGGTCGGCGTCGGTCACCACAATGATCGACCCGAGCCCGTGGGTGAGCTGCATCATGTGCGTGGCCTTGGCGCTGTTGGCCCAGGCCTGGGCGAGATTCTTCGGGTCTTCGAGATGGAAGGCGGTGTCGAAGGTGGCGTAGGCCGGGGCTTCTTCGTTTTCCAGGTACAGCTTGGTCAGCTGCGGGTAGGGATCTTTGTCGCCATCGGCTGGCGGCGGATCCTTGAGGTCTTTGCTCAGGGACTGGTGCAGTTGAACCCGGTCGAGCAACAGGTCGTTGCTTTGCCCGGCCTTTTCATCCCAGAGCGATTGGGCGACGAACAACAGGCGTCCTCCGGCGCGGGTCCAGTTCATCAATTGATCAATTTGCCGTGGGCTCATGTTGTAGCGGTCGCCGAGCAACAACAGGCTGTGCTGATGCGGCTCCAGGCTCGGCAGAACATCCAGGCTATTAGTGTGGCTGACAATCAGACCCTGTTTGCGCAGGTAATGCTCGGCGGCCAGGTACGGGTTGGCCTGCGCCTCGGGGGAAGGGCCGTGATCGATGTCTTCCGGATAGGGCGTGGCCATGAAATACAGATACATGCTCAGCGCCACCAGCAACACGGCCATGAATACGCCGATCAACAACAGCCCTTGGCGCCGGTTCAATGCGCTGCTCCGGGGCCGAACAGTTCACGCCAGCCGTCACACAACTCACGCTGTAAATGCGCGGCGGGCAGGCGATGCCCGTAGGCCATGTTCTGCCAATGCCCGGTCAGTTTTCTGCTGTAGGCCAGCAATGCCGGTTGTTGAAGTCGCTCGACCCGCTCCAGCACCTGGCCTTCGGTGTCGGCGGCTTTGAGTGCGATGCCAAAGTCGTGCAACAAGTGGCTGAGCAGGGCGCGATAGAGCAAACCCAGCGCTTCCCGAGGATGGCTCTGCCAGAGATTTTCGGCGCTGGCGGCGATGTCGGCGGGCAAGGTCTCGCGGCTCAGGTCCAGACCGAAAGCCTGTGGCGGCATAGGTCGCAGGGTTTTCTTGCCACGAACCGAGCCGCGGCTGACCAACACCTGCAACCCGTTGCGGTAATGCCAGATCAATAAACCGACGGCAGCGATCATCACACCCCACAACAAGGTTTCGATCAGCGTCGCCAAGGCAGCAAAACGCTGACTGTCAAACAGCCCGAACAGTGCCTCCAGCCACGCTGGCGTTTTGTCGTCGCTCGGGTTTTCAGCACTGTCCTGGTCTTCGCCAAACCGATAGCGGATCACCGTTTCCTTGTTCTTGAACGGTGGTTGATCAAGGATCGCCTTGATGCTGTCCCGGGAGGCCTGACTGTTCAGGGGTTGTTCCAGTAATCGCGGACTGTCGGGGCTTGCGACCGCTTCGTTAGCCCAGGCGTCGTGGCCAACCGGCGTCAACAGGATCGCTGCCATCAAGAGCGCAATGGCAGTGCCATTCAAGCGCTGGCGCAAACGGCGGAACACCAGTTCGATATCCCAGGCTTCCAGTACGGTGCGGCGGTTCAGGTAGAGGCTGAAGCCGCAGGCGACATAAATCGGTTCCCACAGCACCAGCACCAGGGCATAGAAAGCATTGGTCAGATGCTCCAGCCAGCGCCAGTCCTGCGTAGCCGCGGTGATCAGCGATTGCCAGCTCCAGTCGAGCGCGACCTGTTGCGGCAACAGCAGGTAGAACAGCACCATCAAACCGATCCACAGCGCGGTTTCCAGGTGCACGCCAATCACCGTCAGCCATCGCGCCGCGCCGGCATCGCGCTGCAACAGCACCTGCATCCGTTGTTGGCGCGCCTCACCGCTCAGGCCTTCAAGCTGCATCACCGGCATCAAAAAACTGCGGCTCATGCCGAAACGTCGCCAGGTCAGGCTGGCCAACAATTGCGGCCTGAGCAGTCGTGGCCATTGGCAAAGGGCTTGTTTGAGCGTGGGCGTTTCGCCAAACATGGCTTTGGACAGGATATACAGCGGCAGGCGCTCGAAGGCCGGTTTCAGCCACCAGAAGATGAACACCGCAAGGGACGGCGACTCCCACAGCAGCCCGCTCAGCAAGGCAAAAACCGGCAAGGTGATGATCGCCCAACTCGTCATCAGCAAGCGTCGATGGCGCTGGCTCAACAGCACGCCGAGGTCCATGGCTTCCCAGGTGGGGCGCGGTCGGATCACCACACTGGCGTCACTCAGGCGCATGACGCAACCGTCCGGCAAACAGCAGATAAACCGCGACCAACAACCAGAGCGCCACGCCCACCAGGTATTTGGTCATGGGTGTCGGTGAGGTCATCGACGACCAATAAGCCTCGATGAATGCCGCAATCAGCAGGAACAACATCACCCCGCAAATCAGCAGCACGCTCTTGCGCGCCGCCAGACGCAAAGCTTCCGCGCGGGGCAGGCGACCCGGTGCAATCAATGCCCAGCCCAGTTGCAGGCCGGCGGCACCGGCCAGGGCGATGGCGGTCAATTCGAAGGCCCCGTGGCCAATCACGAACGACCAGAACGTTTGGCCGTAGCCGATGTGTGTCAGGTGCCCGGCCACCGCGCCAATCATCAAACCGTTGAACAACAGGAAAAACGCGCTGCCCAGGCCAAACAGCAAGCCGCTGGCAAAGGTCTGAAAGGCGATGCCGATGTTGTGCATGATGTAGTAGCCGAACATCACCCAGTCTTCACTGGCCGCGCGTTCCGCTGAGCGGCCCAGGTGGCCGGCGTTGGGGTCATACATGCTTTGCATTTCGCTGACTTGCTCGGCGGGGATCAGGTTGTAAATCAGGTCCGGGAACAGGTACACCAGCAGCGCTATGCCGATCAGGCTGCCGAAAAACATCAGGCTGGCAGCAAGCACAAACCGCCATTGTTCGCGAACCAGCCGAGGGAACCCGGCGAGGATGAAGGCCAGTACGTTGGCGCCGAGCCGACTGCGGTGGCGGTACAGTTGTTGATGACCACGCAGCACCAGTTGCTGCAACGAGTCGACCAGAAAGCTGCTGTAGCCGCGCTCTCGAGCCAGCGCCAAATGTTGGCAAAGGCGACGGTAATCGGCGGGGAAATTGCCGACCCCATCGGCCCTCCTGTCCCGCTCCAGTCGTTGCAGCGTGAGGGAAAACTGTTCCCATTCGGCCATGTGCCGATGTTCGAAAAGGCTTTGCTTCATGCCGGGCCCAACAAGCCGCGAGCGATGCCGTTGAGTTCGGCCACGGCGTGTGGCGCTGGAACCTGCAACGGTTGCGCGAGGATCGAGGCAAGTTCATTGACCCTGGCCGGGGAGAGTTCGGCCTGGCGTTCGGCGAACCCGAGGATGGCGCGTTGTTCGCTCAGGCTCAGGGTAAAAGCCGGACGACGTGGCTGGGCGGGCGGCAATTGTGGACGGGTGAGCGGTTGTTCGCGGTAGATCACCAGCGTGCCGGCTGCGATATCGCCGAGGCGTTTGAAGCCGGGGTGCTGCAAGCAACTGATGGCCCCGAGGAAATAGCCGAACGGCAACAGATCGACAAAACGCAGCAGGTTGCGCAACAGCGAGGCCGACCAGCCGATCGGTGTGCCGTCGTCCTGCACCACTCGCAGGCCCATCCATTGCTTGCCCGGCGAGCGGCCCTGGTTGAGCACTTCGAACAAAACCATGTACCACCAGCTCACGCCGAAGATCAGCAGCGAGCCGAGGCCGGCGCCGAGTTTCCCGAGCATCGCCAGCACTATAAACAGCAGGCCGAGGATCAGGCCGCGCAGGGCCAGGTCGATGGAGAACGCCAGCGCACGCACCATCAGCCCGGCGGGCCGCAGCGGCAAGTCGATGCCTTCAGGCGTTTCAACTTGATACCGCGTATCCAGTGGCGGGGACAGCGTCGCTTTCCTTGGCAGTGCTGTGGTCTCGAGCATGGGCAACCTGATGATGTGGCCTGATCGGGATTGTCTCGTTCCCCGATGCTAGCAGCCTCACCGGGGAATACGACATAACTATGTAGGGTGGTTTGCGTAACCAGAGGTGTTTGAATCACAAGATTGCTGGCCGCAACACGACGTGAGCGCCTAGACTTCGTCGATCTTCAGTTCAGGAAACGCCTGTGACCTCCATCTTCTGGTACGACTATGAAACGACGGGCATCAACCCCCGTTGCGACCGCCCCCTGCAAATGGCGGGGCTGCGTACTGACTTCGATCTCAATGAAATAGACGAGCCGGTCAACCTCTATTGCCAGCCCAGCGACGACATCTTGCCTCACCCGGCCGCCTGTGCGATCACCGGTATCACCCCCGGTAATCTGGCCGCGCAAGGGTTGAGCGAAGCCGACTTCATGACCCGTGTGCATGCCCAGTTGGCGGCGCCGGGGACGTGTGGCGCGGGGTACAACACCTTGCGTTTCGACGACGAGATGACCCGCTATAGCCTGTACCGCAACTTTTTCGACCCGTATGCGCGGGAGTGGCAGGGCGGCAACAGCCGTTGGGATTTGATTGACGTGGTGCGTGCCGCGTATGCCTTGCGCCCCGACGGCATCGTGTGGCCGACGGATGACGAGGGGCGGGTGACGCTCAAGCTTGAACGCCTGACCGCCGCCAATGGCATCGACCACGGCAATGCCCACGAAGCACTGTCGGACGTGCGCGCGACCATTGCCCTGGCGCGGTTGATCCGGGAAAAACAGCCGAAACTTTATGAGTGGCTGTTCAAGTTGCGCAGTAAACAAAAGGTGCTGGACCAGATTCGACTGTTGCAGCCGATGGTGCACATTTCCGGGCGTTTTTCAGCAGCGCGCAACTTTGTGGGGGTGGTGATGCCGTTGGCCTGGCATCCGCGCAACAAGAATGCGCTGATTGTCTGCGACCTGCATCTCGACCCGCAGGGCTTGCTCGATCTGGATGCCGATGCCCTGCGCCAGCGCTTGTATACCCGTCGCGAGGATTTGGCCGAGGGTGAGTTGCCGGTGCCGCTCAAGCTCATTCATATCAATAAATGCCCGGTGGTGGCGCCGCTGTCGGTACTTCGTCCTGAAGATCAGCAGCGTCTCGGGCTGGATATGTCGCTGTATCAGCAGCGTGCACTGCGGCTAAGTGACGCGCAGCAAGTCTGGCTGGATAAAGTTGCGGCCATTTATGCCCGCGAGGATTTTGCTGTCAGCCACGACCCTGAACAACAGTTATACGATGGTTTTATCGGTGACCGTGATCGGCGTCTATGTGAACAAGTACGCAGCGTCGACCCCGTTCAATTAGCACAAGAGCAATGGCCTTTCGATGATGAACGTTTGCCCGAATTATTGTTTCGATATCGCGCCCGCAACTTTCCCGAAACGCTGAGTTTTGAAGAGCAAGAACGCTGGCGAATATTCTGTCAGAAGCGCTTGTCAGACCCTGAGTGGGGCGCACCCAATACCCTGGATAGTTTCCTAGAGGCCGCAGCCCAATGGGCTGTTACTGCGACAGCGTTTCAGCAACAGGTACTCAGTGAATGGCAGCAACATGTTGAGGGGTTGCGCAAACGTTTGAATCTTTGAAATCGAAAATACCCGCCCTGAACTCCGGACATAAAAAAACGCCAGCGATAAGCTGGCGTTATTTTTTGTCGCAGAATTAACTGTGACAGACCTGGCGGCTTAGCCCAGCAGGGTAGCCCAGCCTTCAACCACGTCACCGCCCCACTTGGCTTTCCACTCTTTCAGAGTCTTGTGGTTGCCACCTTTGGTTTCGATGACTTCGCCGTTGTGCGGGTTTTTGTATTGTTTAACTTTGCGCGCGCGCTTGGTG
>Ga0247818_10000066_pt1 | contig 55955 bp, 56 predicted proteins | sample 13C_Glucose_Day1_FD_192424 | JGI IMG/M metagenome (GOLD analysis project Ga0247818, IMG submission 192424) | Soil microbial communities from agricultural site in Penn Yan, New York, United States - 13C_Glucose_Day1 | ecosystem: Environmental > Terrestrial > Soil > Agricultural land | place...
GAAATCGCAGTGGTTTGCGCAGCCGGGGTCACATAAGTGGCCGACAAATCACCAACCGAAATACCACCAGCGGCAACAACGATGGAAGCGTTAGCAGCTTTCACCGAAACAACATCACCGGTTTTTTCGATACCGTTACCGGCAGTAAAACCAGTCAGACCGCCGAACTCGGCCCAAGTGGTGCCGTCCCAGCGCAGCCACTGAATGCCGTCAACATTCCACGTCAGGGCACCGGGGCCAGCAGCGGAAACATCGTAAGCAACCGAAAGAATTACACCGGCTGCGTCAACGGTGACGATATCACCAGCAGCGGCAGCAACGCCCGAAGTGAACAGAGAACCGTCCACGTAAATGTAACGACCGGGAGTCGCGACGTAATCAGTTTCCAGTCCAAGCACGTCGGCTTGGAAATCCAGACCGGCCAGTGCGTTGTCGATTGCGCTCTGCATTTCCGTACCAGAAACCAAATCGGCAATGGCGGTCGAAATTGCAGAGTTTACTTCGGTGGTTTCTGCATACGGCAGAAGGGCGGTTTCGAGGTCTTCTTGCGAAATACCGCCAGCAGCCAAATCAACGACGCCCGTGCCGTTGTAAAACTTGAATGCTTTCGAAACAGTGTTGTACCAAAGACGCGATTCAACCAGACCGCCACCCGTTGGGTCAGCGGCGAGGTTTTCCGGTTTCAGGTTCAGAACCTGTCCGGCTACGCGCAAGCTACCATTAATATTTGCAGCCATTTTAAAATCCTCTTTCCTTATGCTGGATTTCGCGGCGTCTCTACATCAATAATATCGACGTATTCTGCACACCGCTTCAAAAGGGTTGCCAGCGGTTCGTCCCCTTCGATTACACCGGAGTAACTGAGGTTACAGGTGGAATGATTTTTTACGAGGGTTGGTAATCGACGACATGCAATTGTATTGTAGTATCGAATCCTTTCTTCACACATGAACACGCCCGTTTTGTAAAAATAATCTAGGGCGAAATTGTCCACATAAATCACCATTCGGTTGCTATTCGAACGGTTGGTACTGCAACGGTCTTCAACAAAATCACCGCCGAGCAAACAATCAATTTCGTAAAGTTCGTACATGCAGTTTTGCAGATTCGATCCGAGTGCCGCCATGATAATGGGGTAGGCCTCAAGATGCGATTGTCCTTCTGCACTGCGAATGAGCGTGTGGAAAGCTTTGCGAGTGTGGGCGTTTACGCTGTACCAAATCTCGATGAACTTCGGCAAAAACAAATGCGTATTTTCTTCGAAGATTTGGCGGTGGCGTGCCTGCACTTCTGCTTCGGCGTCCAGTGTCGCTTCAATTTCCTGTCGTGTCAGCGTCGGGCGGTTCAGGAATATCTGTTCGATATCCGTGGCCCATTTGCTGTACGAATTGAAAAGCAAAAGCAGCGTTTCTTTCGCTGCTTCGCTGAATTGGTTTTGCTCGTTAATCACCACGTCGAGCATGTAGGCCTTCGTGCTATAGAAATGCTCAAGAGTGTATGCGGCGACGGAACGAAAACGGATATTGTTAGGAGTGAAAGGTGCCATATGAGCCTCAAACGCCGCGTGGCGGGTTGCCGCGCTGCATGCCTAATCCGAGCATTAAGCCCGTAACTTGACTTTGTTTATCGCTTACATCAGAAACAGTGCGAAGAATTCGTTCCGAATTACGTTCAAGAGATTCAAGCAAATTCAAAAGCTCGGCACGTTCCCTCGGGTCTTCCTTACCTAAATTGTTGCGAATGTCATTTACCTGTGACATTAAAGCATCGCAAACAACTGCCAAAGACGTTAAGGCCTGTGTGTCCGGGTGTTTTACCACACCAAGAATTTCGTCCAAATCGTCCTGCATTTTTTTAATTGCATCAACACTCTGAATGTAGCTGTTGTCGAAGTTTTCAGCCCGCTTACGAAGGGATTTTACTTCCTCATGCAAAGGCAGAACAAACAACCAGCCGACAGCCAGCAATATCAGATTGAATCCAATCGCCAATGATACCGGGATCGGACTGGAGTAAAGAACGTCAATCGCTCCCATCGGCGCACCTATCTGTGGTTGGGGTGAATTGCACCGTCACAGCGCCTTCAAATTCGCTGATTATTATTTTAGTTATTTTCGGTTTTTGCACCAAGCAAGCGTCCCCAGCCCCCGGAAGATCACTGCATATTTTTACAATGCATTCGTAACTCTCGCGCACCGTGGGTTTGTTTGGTCGGTTCCAATTGAATGAAGCCAGTGACCAAACCATTACGACCACGATGCTCAAGATTATCACTTTGCTAATCGTCGAACGCGTGAGAATTGACACGGTAGAATTTCCCTGCCGACTGCGAATATAGATCCAATCTATCCAGTAGACGCAGACGGTCAAGGTTTGCACACAAGCTTCCGGATTTACCGGAGGCCAAGACCGTTTTTACGTCTATGGGATCGGCTGTAGGGCCAACCGCAAGCGCCGTTTTAAATCCGGCGTAACACACACCGACCTCAACGTGACCAGTCCTGTGCAGAATTACAGTTTCTTCAATTGTCTGATAGTTGCGTTTGTCGCCCCACGAATCCGCCATCGAGAATACGTTGATCACGATAAAACCTTTCGGCTTTTTCTGGATGGCAACAAGTGCTTTCCGTAGGTCGTAATCGGTTTTGATTACGAATTCTTCAGGCTTCAAACTCTCAAACATTTTCTTTCTGTCTTGCGCGAGACGGCCCGTCCCTTGCAGCAGATAGACTGGCGATCCGGTTAGGATTGCTGGCACTTCGAACTGCGTCAGGATCGGGAAGTATTCGCCTTCCAAATCCTGCTTTTGTCCGAGTACCACTATCTTGTCGAACTTGTGTACCAAGGCGTATTGCGTTACGGCATGTTTGACCTCGGAAGGTTTCGCTTGCCGCTCCAGAAATATCACGTTTTTTGCGTCTCGTTTATCGAGAAAAACTGAGCCGTAAAGATCGGTGATCGTCTGAGATTGCACGTACAGTTCTTGGCACCAAAGCATCGAACTATATAGATAAATTACGGTGGCGAGAATAAAACGCATTGGAACCCCTTTAATTAAATCCATTTAATGATTAGGCTGGCCCAATCAATTCCAATACCGGGCGCCACATAAACGTATAGCCGCCAACGTCCGAATAATTGCCGTCAGTCGAACCGAAACCAGCGGGGCCGCTAATGCCACGATGCACGCGGTTAGGTGGGCCGTAGGGATGCGATTCTTGGCACCACGTTAAATGCACACCGTCCATTCCCATGTCTTCCATGGCGAGGTTATCCCATGGCGCACCGTTTGGATCGAGTGCCCAGCAGCGCTGTACCAATTTCGTGTATTCAGAATCCAACGCATTCGCCGGGTTACTTACGTTAAATTCTCCGCTTGGGTATGGGTCAGCATTACCGCCTGTCAACAAACGAACTTTGTAAACGTTTCCATTAATGGTTACGCGTTTGGTTTGCTGCACGGTTGCATCGGTCGGCAAGGGGAACGGGCCGATACCCGAATTCAAACCGTAAACCAAACCGGCTGCGTAAAGCTGCGGCCACGAAACGTTCGAGCGGATTGGCAATTTCGGAACGAACAACGTTTTGCCATTCGATGCGAACTTAAACCATGCAGTGTTCGAGTTAACCGAAACGCCCGAAGAGAACCCGACAGCGGTCGCCAATGCATCACCAGAAATAAGCGCGGTGCTGGTCACGGTGCCGTAATAACCCAACGTGGCATCACCAACAATCGGAGAGCCTGCGCCCGGTACACCATTCGACGGAAGGGCCGCTGTAGTCGAAAGAGTTTCCGGATAAAAATCATGCGTATACTTCGCATAATTCAGAATCTGAAATCCGTTAATGTTCCCGTTGAAAAGGGAGGTCGGTGCGCCGCTGGTGTAATTGCCTGTGCGGTAATGGCCGAACTGAATGCCCTTACCTGCGTGCGCAAACAGAGCGCCAGCAAACGTAAACGATCCACGCAATTTCCCATCTTGGAAGAAACGGTATTTATTTCCTTTCCGGGTGATCGCAACATGCGTCCACTTACCGAGTTCGATTGTCCCTACGTCGGTCAGCGTAAATGCGTATGCGGTGCCGTTGGTGGAAATATTGAAGTTGAATGTTTTATTCGCGGTGACGGTCAACACGTAGGACGGCGGAAGTGTTCCGTCTGCCCCTTTGTGGAATGCAAGCGAACTAGTGTTGGCGCTCACGACTTTGATAAACAATTCAATCGTGAAATCGTTGGCACCCAACTGAATATCGGCACTGTCTGCGGTCTGCATAATCGACGTGGTGCCGTTGAACAATAGGCTTTTGCCCGTTGCACCATAAGGCGAGTCGTTGACCGAAGTCATGTCTGTGCTAGACGCGATTGCCAGACCTTTTTTCAGGTCGAAATTGGCTGAAGCAAAACCGGAACCCGGCGCCATCAAAAGCAGATTGGCGAAATCGGTATTCTGGTCTGCGGGTGCCGTCCATTTAAACGGGCGAACCAGTTCAGGAAATGCCAGCGGTTTGGAATGACTTAGCGCCCAATCGTTTTTCATATCGGTACAAAGAATCTGGTCGCCTACGTCGCGGAAACCTTGGGCCGGGGCGTTGAACGTTTTGCCCGCCGCACCGTCGTAACTGAAAGTATTGTCCGAATAAAACACAACGAATTTTCCGTTGTGATCGTGTGTCACATAAACAATTTCTTTTGCAGACGCAACCGGCGTCAATACCAAATCGGAATATTGAGCGGTGATGGTTCGTGCGCGGTTGTAAACCATGTAACGACCTTTCGCGCACACCACACGGTCGTCATCGGTCACAGCCACCGTCAGGTTCGTTACCGACGAATCAATAACCTGCACAGCGCCGGACGCCAGCGCGATCATCACAATGTGGCCCGTATCAGCAATGCCGAAAGCGCCCACGTTATTGTCAAAAGATTCCTGCACACCGTTGCGAATGCGCACGGTTTTGGTGTCGCTTTGCACACCGATATATTCACCGCTCGGACTGATTCGGACGGCACGCGCATTTGGCACAGCGGTCGTCGGCCCTGTAGCCGTGAGTTTAGAATTTACTTTGTCTTTCAGGTAGGTAGAAACTGCACCATTTTGGTAAATGGCAACGTGGTTAATTCCCTGTGCCGCCAATTGATTTGGCAACACGATGGTATTCAGTAACTTCATAGCCACTCCTTAGAAAAATGCCCCGATTTCTCAGGGCATTTTGGTGCATCAAGTGTAGATTGTTTCCGGATTGAAGTTGCCTGCGAACGCCACACCAGAACGAACGCGATAACGTTCAATGATCAGACGCGAAGCCGTGTCCTGTCTCCAGTAAGAACGATGCGCCAAACCAAACACCGGAGCAAACGCCAGAATCGTCCACGTAAATGTTCCCCACAACACGCCATCAATATAAATCGAAACGGTTGTGCCGTCATACGTGACCGCGTAGTGGCGCCAAGTGGTGCTGGATTTAAATGCGTCCCATGCAGAAATAACCCGCGCAGTCGCATTGTTGTTCCACAACGCCATTTTCGTCGTCTGCGTATCGTGCGTGTGCAGTTCCATAAACGACGCGGTGTTCGTGGTGTTGGTGTAAATGCCTAGCAGTGCGGAAATTGCGTTATCCACCGATTCTTTAAACCAGAAATCAATAGTGTGCGGTTGTGCTAGCGTGGCCCCGGTCAGCGGCGTGAACAGCGCGCCGTTAACGTTGAGGTCGATGCCCTGCCCATACTGGAACGCCTCGTTAGCCTTGAACGGATAATTGTTTGCAGTCGGCAACGTGCCCGACGCAGCCACAATTGTTTTCCCGGTAAAGTCCAAGAAGTTCCCGGTGCCACCAAGTCGGCTAGAGTCAAACGCGATAAGATCAGTCGCGTTCCACCATTGTGAATTGGAGGTATTTTCCGGGCCATATACTTCGGTATTTTGTCGATCAACTGCGTAAACTTTATTTAGTTCTTTGTAGTCGTGTTCGTAACCGAAGTTGAAAGCGTTGAAGTTTTGATCAGCTGCAATCGGAACCGGCACGTGAAACATTTTCCACGTCGAAGACGGCAACACTTTATCGCCGTAGACTTTGGTTCCTGCAATCGTCACATACGGGTGAACCGCCATCCCATCAGCTGCGGGGAACAGACGTTTGACCTGAATATTAATTGCAGATGCATACGGTTTTTTTGCGGCTGTCCGTGTGCCACCAAAATCATTTCGAACGTAAGGCAAAGGTGAAACCAAACTACCAATCATTTCCACGTCGGATTCGTTTGTCGGCCCCGATGCAAATTTGCGAATGATCGACAACGGAATATAACCGGACGCAGGAATCAGCGAGGATTCGATGGTCGGCGTGGTTTGAACTTGTTCAGTCTTCGCACGCTTGCGCCCGATACGCTGGCCGAATCCCGGCGTGTTATCAGCAATGATTACGCTGTGAATCCACACACAGAAATTCGCGTTCGTAGTCTTTACCAATTTCCCGGCAGTTATTCCGAACTCTTTCAGTTTTATGTTGGTACGCGTTTGTGTCGCGGCCAGCACGTCGTTAATCCAGAGTTCCATATTCGTCGGCGTGAACACCACGTCGATATAACACAACACGGTCGCCGGTTTGTAATACGCAGGCACAGTTGTGGAAACGCCGTTGAATGTGAAAAAACCATCCGCGTCAATTCCCACACCGTACATGTATGCACCGACCTGATCGGAACCCGTGAATACAACGCTATCCGGGTTGCTCCCGAAAATCAGAAAATCACCGTTGAACTGGCTAGTGACGCCGCCGAATTCAATTGTGGTTCCGAAATAAAGCGTGTCGCCTTCGTAATCGAATTTCCGACGCAATCCCGAAGCCAATGCAGCTTGCCCATCGGAAGGGGAACGCGGCTGCACGGCACATAATGCACCGCGCTGCGTATCGAAATAAAGCGAGTACAAAATCGAGTTGGCGCCGCCGTATCCTTGTCCATAAGATGGCACATAAATTCCGAGGCCTTGCATTTCGTTCAGATAGCCCGGAACGTTCTGGCCCAAGTATTGCGGATATAAACCAGCGGCCTTTATGTTGGTGCTGGCCGCTGTTGCCCACTGCTGATAATCGTCAGCATAAATGAGTGCCATATATTTCCCCTAATTAATCAGGGCTTCGGCAAAATGCGCTGACCGAAACGAACGTTCTGTGCTTCCGTCGGAGTCCAAGGCAAAGAGGTTGCCGGACTGGTTTCGAAAATATGCGCAGCACTGGTGTACGTCGCCGCTTTCAATTTCATCCGATAGCCAACAGCCTCAGTTCCGCCCACGTTAATAACGGCAGTAACCGACAGCGAATCCGGTTCCAGCATACGCGCAGAAGGGGCAATCGAAATTGCACGAATTGCCGCGTCGTCGATTGTCGGAATTGCGGAAACGTTGGTGTACAAATCCGTCGCGTTTGGTGTGGCCGAACTCACGTAGGACGAATCGTTATCCGGGGTTGCTTGGTTGACCTGTGGAAAGTTCGTGGTGCCAGACAGTGGCGTCATCTGTACCGAATAATCGGCGGTCGGATAACGGGTCAGCGTCGTGCATTTGCCGATACGCTGGTTGTTGTATGGGCCTGTGCCATCCAGCAAATAATGATCGTCAACGTGCAGATAAACGCTGGTGTTACCGCCGCTGGTGAAGTGCGAACGAATCTCCCAAAAATCGAGAGTGTATCCGGTGATCGCTTTTTCAAGGATCTTCACTTCGCTCATCCACAACTCGAATTTGTTGTTGGTGATATCAACCACCAATTCCACGAAGTTCCAGATGTTCAGTTCGATTTGGTAATTGGTGTTCACGCCATCGACGTAAATGTACCAATCAGAACCAACCGAAACGTTTACGCCTGCGATGCGACCGAACACAAGGTTGCCCGTTGGTTGGATAACGAAACGCGCAGCGAACGCACCAACAACCCGAATAGTCGGAGTGTACGCGGCGCCGGTAGAGAAAAAAGATTCCGGTTTAATTGGACGTTTAATCCAAGTCTGATCGGTGGTCGAACCGCTCAAACCAATGCCGAGCGAGCCACTGTTTTTGCCGTAGGCGGTCGAGCAGGCCATGCCAGCGGTAGGCTGCACATAACCGCGACTCAACCACTGGATATTTGCGACACTGCCAACAGTCTGTAATGCAGTCGTGCCGTAGTTATCAAATCCGTCATGTTGCAAAAGGGACATAGGAAATTCTCCAAAAAGAAAAGGGGGCACAAGGCCCCCTTTCGAGGGAAACATATTCCCTGTATTAAGTCAGCGAAATACCGCCGCCTTCCTTGAGTGTCACGATACGCATGCCGGTGTTATTCGCACCGTTCGCCAGAAGCGAAACGTATTTACGCGGAGTCGCTTCGCCGTAAACAGTCAGAGGAATTTCGGTGTTTTCCGAAACTACGTCAGCCGAGGTATAACCGACCATATCCAGTTCGTGGGTGTACGCGTAACGGGTGGTGTTGAGACGCGACATGAACGAAACAACGTATTTATTACCCTCGGAAATTGCCACTTGTTCCAAAGAGTTGATAAACGCGTTGTTGTAATCGGTGTCCTTGGTTGCGTCCACGGAATCCGAAGGGCGCAGCACGTCCTGTTCACGCACGATGAAACGGTTAATGGTTCCGTTCGTGCTGTAAACGCAGAAGACCGGCGCTTTACCAGTGATAACGATTTGGCCGTTTTCACGATTTACCGGACGCTGGATTACAACCCACGAAACGGCGGTTGCACCGGAGTCCGAAACGTAGTCTTCCCAAATGCACAACGACACGCCACGCGGAGTGATCGAAAGCGAATAAGTCATTGGGAAACTATCGGACAAATCCAACGCGTTCAAAACAACGCGGGAAGTGCGGTTGATAAAACCTTCTGCCGGTTTGGTTGGGTCTGGTGCGAACGTCGCCAGATCAGCCGGGTTTTTGGTGTAGTAACCGCCGACCGCACCGAGCGGGCCACGCAGGGTTTTCGTGGTGGTGCCTTGGGTGCCGTAGCTGGCCGAACCATCGGTGCGCAAAGACTGCTGCGAACCAACGGTGAAACCTGCGGTGTGTTTATCGAAAACTTGAACCTGAATGCGCCACGGTTGTTTATTTTGCATGGCGGTGGCGTTGAGTGGGTCAACGGTTTCGCTTGCTTCGAGCGTCACTTTAAAAGCGGCGCGGCCAGCAGGGTCAACCGGTGGAACCCACGCAGCAGGAAAGCGCACGGTGAAACCGTTAGTGGAAAGGTCGTTGATTACTGCGAGCATCAATTCGCCCACATGCGTATAACCGCTGCGGCGAACATAAAATCCAGAAACTGCCATTATTTATTTCTCCTTACGCAATGCCAGCGCCAAGTTTCAGGGCGACAATGCGCATGCCGTTGTTTGCCGGAAGGTTGGAATGCATGCCGAGGTAGGTACGCGGCTGCGCTTCACCGTACAGGGTTTGCGGAACTTCCGTGGTGCCGGAAATAACGGTGGCCGATGCGAAACCGATCATGTCCAGTTCGTAGGTGTATGCGTAGCGCGGAGTATTCAGGCGCGACGGATAGTTAACGATGTACTGGTTATTTTCGGAAACACCAACCTGTTTTTTGTCGTTGATAATGGCGGTGCCGTCTTTGGTATCGACCACGGCGCTGATAATTGCGCTGGCGTCGGTTACGTCAGATTCACGAACCACAAAACGGTTGATTTGGTTGCCTACGCTATTCACGCAGAAAACCGGGGCCTTGCCTTCGGTGACAACCAGACCGGTATCACGTTTAACCGGACGCTGAACCAGCAGCCACGAAAAATCTTGGCCCTGCATGTCGGTTACGGAACCTTGCCAGATCGACAGGAAAACACCGCGATCAGTAATTGCGAGGTAGTACGAAAGCGGGTAGGTGTTGGAAATATCTTTGGTCGGATCGGTTGGATAAACCGGAAGAACTTCGGCAGCAACGTTACCGCCAATGCCCGGTGGAGTGGTGGAAATGATATCCAGCCAAACTTTATTCCGACGGTTGATAAAACCTTCGGTTGGGTTGTTCCAGTGCGGAGCGAATTCGCTTTGATCGGTGAAGAAATCTTTATCAACTTGCGAAGATGCAGATTTCGCTTTGCGCGGCGGGGTGTAATCCGCACCGACAATACCTTTCGCGCCAACCAGACGGGTATTTTTGGTTTCGCCGGTTACGGTGGTAGTGGTCACGGTGTCCGACGTGTAAGGAATCGAACCACTGGCAGGCAGCGCGTTGGAACTACCGACAAAAACGCCCAACGTTGCGTTATCGGTTACGCTAAAGTTAATGCGCCATGGTTGTTTTGGCGTCACGCCTACTTTGTTGAGTGGATCAACGTCGGGGCCAGCTTCGAGAGTTACCACGAACTCTTCCAGCGCGGCGCCAACCGGCTTTTGATAAACACCGGAACCATCAACAGGGAAAACGGCGGTGAAACCGTTTGCCAACATGGTGTCAATCACGTCAAGCGTAACTTTGCCTGCCGTGGTGAAACCTTCTTTAAGAATTGCGATACCCATTTTTAATCCTCGACGGTCAGGTACATAAGTTTAATTGTGATACTGGCTGCGACGGCCTGCGAGTTTGTGATTTGACCGTACACCTGTGGGCGGATGGGATCTTCCAAATTCACAAAAATCGAATATTGCCGCGATTTGATTACGGTTCCATCCCGAAGGGTTGTTGAGCCATCATCCACAAGATGGCCAGCGACGGCGACAAACTTATACGGGGTTTTATCAATGATCGGATTGTGCGTTTCTGTTCCGAAAACTTCAACCACGCATGGCCCACTAACTTCCAGCCTTTGGACGATAGCGGACGAGCCGCTATCAATCACAAAAGATTCAGAAGCGTTGGGGGCGAGTAGCAAGGTTTTCAATTCGAAATACTTGCGTACCCGGTTGCCGACTTCACTTAGCTTTTTTACTGGTGTTAGCGCCATGTGAGTTCTCCAACGTTTCTATTAAATTAACCTCCTTGAATAAGACCGGAAATAGGCCCGTTGAAATAGATTTCGCAAACAAACGATTTATCTACCTCAAGGTTGTAAACGTAGCCGTTATACATTTGCAACGTCGTTACGCCGGAATACTGTTCGGTGTAATCCTGAACATCCTGCAACGAATCGAAGCCCATATACAGACTGGCCTGATTACTGCGCCCACTCACTGCCTCGGCTGGTCGGTATGCACTCAATGGAGCCATTGCCGAGTTCTGTTTTACGTGAACGCTGCCCAATCCGAATACGCTGGAATAAACCTTCGTAATGATGCCGAATTTCTCAAACGTTCCGAACCCAACTTTGTGCATAATAGGACTGGTCGTGAAATAACCTTGTTCGTGTGCGTGATGCACATAAACTTCACGGTCGGCCAATTCCGGATGTGCGTTTGCTTTTTCCGTTCCAGTAAATGCAAACATGCCGAAACCATTACGCCCCACGTATGCATCGCCCGTAGGCAACAACCACGTGCCGGTTCCCGCTGGTGCCGATTTGGTGTAATCAGTTGCAACCAAAACAGAATATGCAATCGTTCCAATGAAACCCATGAAGAACGGAATGCCGACGCCGCTGTTTGGAATAGCAGTGAAAATCTGTTCAGAAGAATACGATTTACCAACCGCGTTATATTCGTAATCTTTGTGAACCAATGCCGATCCAGTTGGGCCAATCATTTTGTATTCGACGGCGAGCGTGAGGCCGAAACCTTTCGCAGTATTGCCTTCGAAATTTGTGTTTTCATACTGGTCAATGTGCTGCTGGTACTGTTCAAAATCGAACAAGTCTTCAGGATCAAGACCGAGGTAAGATTGCTCAAAACCAAACACAGGTTCCAAATGCACATTCGGAGGATTGTCGTTCGCTGCATTATTCGACGCAGTGTTTGTTTCCTGCGCTTTAGTAATGATTGCGTCCGGGCCACGGAACTCAGTGGTCAACGCTTGCGTGAAGTCTGCGTCGGGGCCTTCAAATGTGGAATGGTTTTTCTGATCAGCAATTGCATCTGGCCCTCGGAAAACAGTCGCCAGCGCTTTCGTAAACATGCTGGTAACGTCGGCCAATGCGGAACGCCCGGAAACATAAAGCGAATCGAGTGTGGCACCCAGCATCGTTCGGGCCTGCGTCCAAATAGACACGATATTTGCCAGACTGAAATAGTTGTGCGTTTTAATCCAACTGGTATTCGTATATTGCGCGCTGTATTTCCGGCTGTGCGTCGGAGTCAGCGGCTCACGCGTGAATTTCCATTGACCTACCAATTCACGGGCAATTTGTCCGTTCTTCGTGTAGTAGGTGTAGACGTTCATTTCCGTTTGGAAAAAGTTGGTAATACCGCCGCGAATAAAGATTTGATCGTTATTCGAAACAGGCGAACTCAGGCCCACTTCCACGCCGTTTACAACCAGCGTCGTGCCGTCCATGTGAGGCGATTCCAATTGAATATACGCACCCGGTTGAACCGAGGTTGCACGGCCAATTTGCGAATCGTAGGACTGCCGGATCATCGGATATTGAATGGTGCCGAAATTCAGCCAGAAAACGGATGGCAACTCAGCGGCGAAAACCAATTCCACTGTGCTGCTAATGCGGAACGGCAAAGTGCCCGTGCGCATAAATACGTTTTCAACCGAACTCGAAACGAAGGTCGATGCAGGGCCTTGACGATACAGGATATTTTCGGAGTTCTGCGAAACGGTCGTGGAAGGATCGTCGGCATCAACAACAAACGCAATATGCGCATGCGAAACTTGCAGGTTGTTCGCGCTGTCGGATTCCTTGTACAGAATGTTTTCCGACGTTTGCGAAATGTTCGATCCGGCGTCAGTCTGTTTGATCAGAACCTGTTCGGCAGTTTGCGTTGTTACGGTTGCAGCAATTCCGCTTTGAAACAGAATTTCTTCTGCCAACTGCGTAATGAAAGGGCCGTAATCAGTTTCCGATTCGTAGATGAAAATTGCACCAGCGCCTGCCGATGTTCCGGTGTTACCGATCAACAAATCCAGTGTGCGACTTTCGTTGAATTGCGCGCTAGAAATTGCGACTAATCCGTAGCCGCCACAACCGCCGCCAGCAATGTTCAAATAACTCGACTGTCCGCCACTACCAAAACTACCGGCAATTACAGATTGGTTTGTATCAGAAGCGCCAGAACCTTGGCCTGTCGTACCTTTTGCACCAAATAAAACGTTATCGGCTGGCAGCATATTGCCACCGATGCCACCGTTACCGGTAGAGCCACCATACGTTTTACCCGTCCAACCAGATTCCGCCGTATTTACAATCGAACCAGACGTTAACACGGTAGGCAGCGATTGATCCGGTTCCAAGGCAACGTTAGTACCGCGCCACTGACCACCGGGGCCGGTCATCACTGCCAACACAAATTTCGTGCGTGGTCGAAGTTTATGCGTAAATGCGGTTTGCGATCCCCAGCCCAAACCAGCTGTTACAGAAGCAGTGCCGGTATAATTGGTGCGGTACGCTGCCAGAACTTCGTTCGTTAGCGATTGGTTGTAGGTGGGGAAAAGTGGCGTTGGTGCTTTTTCCAGAGGTAATGGGTTTTTGTATTCGTAAATAACGATTACGCCATCACCGCCGTTACCGCCACCGCCACCGCCGCCAGAACCGCGTGTACCGTGATGCGAAGCTGTTATAGCCTGCCCGCCGGGCTGACCGATACCACCTTTACCGACCGTATAATCAAATGGGCCGTCAGGTAAGAAAAAGAATGCAGCAGCACGACCGGACGCACCAGATTGCGCACCAGCTTGACCAACACCCGCAACCGTCATGTTTGTCAGTCGAAAGAGCGGCGGGCTGCCAGTTGTCGCGGTTGTAATCAGTTCGAATTTAATGGTTTGTGTGCCATCAACTTCGGCTGTGAAATTCACAGGAAATGCGGTGCCGTTTGCTGCGACAAGTGTTCCTTTTGCAACACCGTTCAAATAATACGTGAGGGTACACGTGCCAGCCGGAGCAATCGCAACGGCGTTAACCGTAAACGTTTGTCCTGCATAAGCCTTGAACGAATATTCAACGGAACCAGTTGTTGGATTTCCAGCGGAAGGCGCCAAACCGCTCGTTGTCACAAGGCCCAAACTGGAATTTCGGTTTGCATTTACATACGTCGGCGTAAACGGAAGTGCGGCCACGCCTGTAAATGTCGTGGTCGCAGTAACCGGGCCGTTCGTATCCTGCGTGGCAAGCCCGCCCGTAATTACGGTGCCCGCCGTACCACCCATAAACGACGCACCGCCTGCCACACTGGTGTTCGATCCGATGGCAGTTGTTCCGCCTGCGCGACCGCTTCCATCAGTTGCGCGAATCCAATCACAAAGCGTTCCGAGGCTACCCGGAAATTTCGGCAAAAATGGAGTAGCGTTTCCAATACCACCGGGGGCCACCGCAATTTGCCCACTCGCATTAGAAATAAAAGTGTCGCCGCCGTTGAGTGTGGAATCATTCGGCGTGGTTAAACCAGTTGTCGAAACGTTTACACGGCCACCAGCACCAGCGCCCTGCAAGCCAACTGCAATAAGCGTAGTATCAACGCCCGGCGTAAAAGTTCCTGAACCATTTACTGCAATTTCCGTTCTTGTCCAACCACCGGGAGTTGTTGCAAACGGCATTGCCGGAGAGCCTGACGGGGGCTTTGGGTTTGGCCCGGATGGCACAGCTGGAATAATCGTGTCATCTTTGTAGAAATTCAATTCCATGATGCGTGCGCGGTCGAGGCCACCGCCGTTAAAGCCAAGAATACCCGGCCCTACGTCATTGGTGTAAATGCCCCAATAAAGTCCGGCCACATCACCCGGCAAAATCAACGTGTTTTTTGTCAGTCGCGCCCATGGCACACCGAGGTCGTCATTCGGTTGCGTGCGAACGTCAACTGTTCTAACAACAGTGAAACTTGCTTTCGAAGTTGGTGCAGTATTCGAATAGCCAATTACAATTGTGTTGCCCCATGAATAAAAATAGGCATCCACTTGAACTGCTTTTGCAGCACCGAGCAATTGAATCGCAGCCCAGTCAGCCGTAGAACCTACGCCACCACCAGACCAACCTGTTGCGTTGTTGCCGTCGTTAATTGCGGCAATGGTTCCGAAATCGTTCCACTGCGAAGAGGCAATCGCCGTGCCGTCTAGTTTAATCACTGCCATAAAAAACTCCAAAAAAGGGGCCAAAAAATAGGCCCCTTTTCGTCATCAGAATGTACCGGTGCCGATTGCGTTTGTCACATTGGCATTGCGTGCATTCGACAGGCGCACCATAACGTTAACCGGATCAGGCGTAGGAGGCCCGGCACCGTTAATGGTGATCGGAATTTCCACGCTGAGATTTCCCGGTTCAACCGCGACAGAACCGAAGGCCGTCACGTAGTCAGGATTTGCAGGCTGCGTAAACACGATATCGTCGAAGAACGCGAAAGCTTGCGATTGTGCAACGAAACCAAACCGGCAGAAATCTTTGAAGATTGCCAAATCTGGATCGCTGTTCAGGTCAACCGTGATCGGTGTTGCATCAACGGTCGCACTATTCCAATCGCTGGCGTATGCGCTGATAGAATCACCAGCACGCACAATCCGAACTTTCGATGTTTTCCCACTCCAACCTGCGGCAGTCGTACCGATATCAACCGAAGCCAAATTCTTAACGACCGTGTTATTGCGCACGTAAACCAGCATGAAGTTTTTCAGCGGAGGAAGACCGCCAGCACCGCCCTGATTTCGCAGAGCCATGATCGAATAGTTCATGCCGTCTTTGCGCACATACGCAACCACCATGCCGACCGCATCGTTGTCCGCATCGGTCGAACCCACAACGGATTCAATCGTGAAATTCTTGTACGAAACTGGCGAAAGCGACAGAACGTAACTGGCGGTATTTCGTTGAACTTCAATGCGATCATTATCGAACACCAGCGAAGCGCCATCGTTCGAGTTCGGAATGGTTGTGGACGGTGGGAAATAATCCCCGCCTGCCGCCGTATGCCACAACGCGAAAATCTGAGAGATATTCGGCGCATCAATCATGGTGCCGACTGCATCGTCAGAAATCGTTTCGTAATCAACCAAAACATTTTCTTCCGAATCCTGATTAAGCGAAACGGTGTACGTGATTTCCGAGGTCTGCCCAGCTTCCGGACGCGTGCCTTCGAGGCCAGTGTCTGCAATGCTCATATTCGGCGTGATGCTGGTCGCCATCAATTTCACATTCCAGTTAAAATCGAGACTGGCAAAAGGTTGCGCACCGTTGAAATTGATCGTGCAAGTCAAATCGCCGTCCACCGTATTCGAAGTGCTGACCGTGTAGTTACCGGTCGCGCCGCGCAATTCAGCGGGGAATTTATTAAAGCTGATATACGGAATAACACGCCGCGCACCAGCCCCGTTAAAATTCAGAACAAGCGAAACATCTTGAGTCGAAGAACTCGCAACAAAACGTCCGTTCAATTCCAAAGTTTTGTCGTCCACCTCAACCGAATAATAACGGCCAATTCGTGGATCGGAATGAACGAAAGAATCGTTTGTATAAATCGGTGCTGCGCCGGGCGGGCCGGGCATACCAATTCCGATTGGCCCCGGTGGGCCTACAGGGCCTTGCGTCGAAGGGCCGGTAGGGCCTGTTTCACCTTGTGGCCCCGTTGGGCCTGTTGCGCCCGTTTCACCTTTCGCACCATTCGGGCCAGTTGCACCGGTTAAACCGATTGTTCCTTGCGGGCCGGTTGGGCCTGCCTGACCTGCCAAACCTTGCGGGCCTGTTGCGCCTTGTGGCCCCGTTACACCAATGTCGCCTTTTTCACCGGGCAAACCTTGGGCGCCTTGCGGGCCAGTTGGGCCTACAGGGCCACGGGGGCCGATACCACCATAACCGCCAGCAGGGCCAGCAGGGCCAACGTCACCCTTCGGGCCGATACAACCTTGCGCACCGTCGCGCCCATCTTTTCCGTCACGACCATTTACGCCTTTATCGCCTTGTGGGCCGGTTGGCCCCGTTGCACCAATACCGATATTTGCAGCAGTCAAAAGACCGGGAACAAGAATCACGGAATTGTCGGAGTTTGTGATTTTCAACAAACCCGTTTCGCGATCAAATTCTGCGGCCTTTACGGTGCCGGTTGCGTTTTTGCGTTCTTCGCTCGGTTCGAAACTTTGACCGGTGTCACGCAGAATTTTACCGATGCCGGAATTCTGCGTGCTGATCATCTGAGACGGCAAGCGTGTTAACTTATTTGCCATTTATTTTCACCTTAGCTCAATCCAGAGAAATCCAGATCCGTCCACTTGCCTTTCCAACCGGCTGCGCTGCTGTCATAGACAACTTGACCTGCCGAGTTATAAAGCGTGAACCAGAAATAGTTCGGGTTTCCAGATTTATAGTTGTAGCAACGGATTTGCATTTTCTGTGCGCCAGCTTTCAACTGGAACCGCTCGCCGCCAATGCCGCGACCTTGGCAACCGATATAAACGCCCAACGCATCGTCTGCACCACCGACAATATAATAATCGCCGTCAGCAGGAATAACGATATCGCGTTCAGCACTCCACCACGCATAGTTAGTACCACCGGAACCGATGGAGCGCGAAATATGCGTCATCAAACGACCACGATAAACCGTGTTGTAAAGTGGAACGCCAACAGTTGCCGCAACCACGTCACCGACAGCAGAAGCTTCACCCGGAAGGCCCGGACGCGAAACAGAAACGGCTTGACCGGCGCTGTTCAGAATTGCCCAGTTCACCCACGCTACGTTGCCGCCTGTGTTGCGATAAATAACCGTCAATGGAACCGCACCGCCCGGATGCGCAAACTGGAACGAATCAATTGTGCGCCAGTTCGAATTTTTATCACGCACGTGAACGCAGTTCACATAAAAACTCGAAACGTCATCCGCCGTCCAAAGCATGGTGTAAACACCAGCCGGAAGATTCGGTGAATATTGCAGCGAATAGTTAATGCCGTTCGGTTGGTGTCCGTTGCCGTGCAAAGAAGTTCGCACCTGCACAGATCCGTATCCCACGGTGTAACCAGTCGATCCACCGCCGCCCGATTGTTGTTCCTGAATCGAGTTACCAGAAATGAGGCAGGAGGTCGCGAATTGATTGCAGCTTGGCGGAGTACCAGCGTTCAAAACTTTACCGCGCCAGTGATCAGGATGCGATGCGTAAACAACGCGGTTTTGCGTATCCATAATCACAAGTGCAGCGTAGCCGGGACGCGCACTATTCGATGCGCTCATTGCGTAAGTGATTGCGAATTTCCGGAAGCCTTTATTTGCAGGCGCCCATGCACGAACACCACCGCCAGCACCACTAACCGCCGCGATTTGTTGACAGTCCATTGTCAGAACTGCGTGATCCATTCCGTGGAAGAAAAACGTATAAAGTCCGGACGCCGGAATGTTGATATCGGCTTCCATAATTTTCTGACCCGATCCATAAGTCAGCAGGTCGCCCGTGTACATGTTGTATGCGCCACGGTTGATATAAGTGTTCAGGCCGTAACCAGAAACTGCGTCCAAAGGATTTTGGCTGCAATTAAATTGGTTGTTGTTTTTAATGGTGCCGATTGCCGACATTTTCCCCGGCTCTGCGGTCGTCAAATCTTTCAACGACAGCAAAAAGGTTACGTCTGGCCCCATCAAATCAGTGCCGCAAACTGGAACACAAATACGCGTAGAAAGTTGGCACGCTTCGATTGCACCGCTGCCCAAAACTTTGTTGTAATCCGCGCCGTAAGTAATGCTCAACGGTGGTGGGTTCGCAGTGATACCACCGACCTTAGAACGCCACAAATGCGTATAGGGACTGGTCGCAAAAACAACCTGACCCGCGCTATTCAGGATTACCAGTTTCGCCCAACCCGGTGTGCAGTTCGGGACGTTCTGGTACATGATGGAAAGCGTTTGCCATCCAGCGTTTGCCGTGATTTGCGCAGATGCTGCCCATTCCCACGAAGGCGCAGACATTTTCGGAACACAGTCTAAATAAACGACCATGTTATCGTCCGCACAACCGACGATTGTGTACGTGCCGGAATACGGCAATTCAATTTCTGTTTCGACAACGTAATACTGACCACCAACCGCGCAGTTCGGGCTGTGCAAACTCGAACGAATTCGGTAGCACGAATAACCAATCCACGTATCGTTCGTGGAACCTGCTTCGACGCCGGAACCAGTCGCCAGAATATTGCAGAACGGTGAGTTCGGAACGGTTTCAGTAACGGTGCAAGATCCGTCATTCGAAACAATTGCAGTGAGCGGCGTTGTGTCCCAATTGAACGTGGTACGGCGTGGAGTTTTATTCTCCAAAACTACGTCAAAACACAGATACGAAGTTTGGCCTTTCGATCCACGAACAATTTCCGCGTCTGCAATATTCAGCACAGGCGGCGGCACCGGGCAACTCATGGTGAACGCCCAATCCGGGCAGCACGGGCCAATAACGCGCACGTGAACAACCGATCCGTTTTGCGGTTCGAAACGGAAGTAAAAACGATTGTGTCCGCTGATTGTAGAAACCGTACCGGCCAGCAGAGTTTCGTTCGGATAACTGCCTTGATAAAACAGCAATTGCACGGCGTCCGTCGCGAAATATTCCACCACGATATCGCCGCGAGCTTTACCCGCGTAGTCGTAATAAATATCTGCGGTGTGGGCGCCACGGCTGACGATTGCGTGGTACGGGTCAAGCGATTCGTTCAGGGGCCGACAGAGAACGTCGTAAGGCACGGGATCAGGCACACCCATGCATTCCATCATGTTGATTCGCGAGCCGCGCATACCGGGGCAGAAAATCGAATAATGCCAATCGTTGTATTGACGCGGTGCCGTGTAACGAATAATCACGAAGTTATCGCCACCAACCACGTTATGGTTGAACGTCAGGGTTGCTGCAACCTGCGTTAATTGCGGTGTGTTATTCGTAACCAAATCACCGATCAGGCCACCGTTGTAAAACACTTGGAAATGAACCGGATCAATGCCGTTCACAGTCAGGTCAATATCGACGCGGCCAGTGGTTGGCAAATAATGCACATTTTCGTAAACCGCTTCACCCGGCAACAAATAGTTTTCATCGTTGACGAAGCAAGGCAGGTTCGGGCCAAACGTACCGAAGCACGGGGCAGGCCGTTGAAAACTTGTGATTTGATCGACGTTTACATCGCCAAGTTTTACACGCCAGCGCGAACCGGCTGGAGCGTCAACGCGAACTGTGAGGAAATTGTTTGCAGGAATTGGATCGCCACAATCATCCTCATTTGTTTCCGGTGGTTCCGTGTTGAAAAAGACGTTGAAATAATCGCCGCTTACGTCGGAATCTCCGAGCAAAATGCAATCGTTGTAAATACGGACACGAACACCTGTATCAAGTTCGAGTGCAGACACTTCGATATGGCCGCTGCGTGTACCGGCGTAAACCAAGACTTCGGTGATTTCTGCTTCCGAACCAAACAGGGTAGTCGGCAACGATTGTGCAATTGTTTTTTCAACGACAGGACTGGTCGAAATAAACCGACCGCCTTTTACGTTATAACTCGGTGTGTGGCCGGTGTACGTTTTGCAATTGAGGCCGTCGCAATCGCAAACCAAATAACCAGTTGGGCCACCGGGTTTGAATTCGGAACTGTCGAAATTGCCGCTGTAACCGGGCCAGCAATCCGCCAATTGTTCTGGTGGGCAATAAGCCGCATCCTGATCACAATTGATTTGCAGCCAATAATCATTCGAACCGTGACGAACGCGCAAATCATTCACGGGATCAATTTCTTTCCACGTACCGTCTTCTTGCAGAACTTTCCATTCGCTGGCGCAAATGTCAACCCACGCGCCATTAGGCGACCTGATGGTTAATTCGCTCATAGTAACAGTTCCACCATCAATTTTAGTTTCTGTATTTAAATTACTTAGAAACAATAAAGGCCCCATTAAAGGAGCCTTTTTACTGCATATTTCCGATTACGGTTTCACCCAAAGTGCGCCAGCTTTCACAGTCGTACCTTCCATTGCCGATGGATCGGCGGATTGGATAAACACTTGAACAAAACCGTCAGAGCCGCGTGGCCCCGGTTCACCTTTTGGCCCCGGTGGGCCTTGAATACCTTGTGGGCCGCGAGGGCCTTCCGGGCCAGTGTCACCGCGTGGGCCTGCTGGCCCTTGGCAACCTGTTGCACCTTGTTCCCCATCGCGACCGTTCGTTCCGTCACGACCATTTTCACCAGCGAAACCACGCGGGCCAGCAGGGCCTTGAATGATTGAATTCGCTGTATAAAAACCATCAACTTCGACGTAGGTTCCGTCCGACATTCTCAAGCGCAACAAACCGTTCTGATTCAGCGTACCCGCCACAAGGGAAGGAATCGCATTTTCAGCTTCTGTTGCGACTTGAACTTTCGTGCCCGTGTTTTTCAGATTGCCGCCAGTTTTTCCACGGGCGTGCAACATCGAAACGGGCATCCGCGTAAGCTCGGTCATAAATCACCCTGAATATTTTTACAAAGTAGGGCCGCTGATTTTGTACGACCACCAATCGGAATTCGAATCGCTGTGCGACATTTCCACCGTGATGAATTCGTTACCATTCGACGGCTCGTATGCAAATTCGAAAGCTTTCGGTTGATCACGGAAAACAATTTCATCTGCACCGTTGGTAGCAACCACAACTCCGCGATGGCGAACATCAATCCGATTGCCGACATAACCACCAGCTGGATCACCCGGCGCATCTGCGTTTGCAGTTGCATACGTGATTTTCACAACGCCCGCCGTAGGGCCGAGATAATGCACGTTGCTGGATTTTCCGACAGTCGCATTCAGTTGGAAAGTTTGCTCTTTAAATGCGAGCGGCGGGCACGGTTCTGGTTCCGGACAAACCGGAGGATTATAAACACCGCACAAATAATCAATTGCAGGATTCACCCACAACAAACCATCGACGCGATCTTTTTCTTCCGGTTCCGAAGTGGAAACCACAATGTGCATAAAACCTTCAGGGCCTTTCGGGCCGGGGCGACCTTGTGGGCCTTGTTCACCGCGTGGGCCTTGTGGCCCCTGTGGGCCTTGCGGGCCGGTTGGGCCTAATGGGCCTTGCAATCCCTGTGGGCCTTGGGGGCCTGTTGGGCCAGCGGGGCCGGGTTGACCAGTGCGACCGGTTTCACCTTTTGGCCCCGTTTGACCAATTACACCTTGAGGCCCCGCACAACCTGCACTGCCTACCGCACCATCGCGCCCATCTTTTCCGTTTTTTCCGTCAATGCCTGCGAGTCCCTGCGGCCCCGTAGGGCCAGCTGGAATTTTCGAAGGAACCGGGAAACCCGGAACACGCATTTCCTGTCCGTTATAAAAACGAAAAGTAAGCGTGCCCTGAGTTTCATCGTAAATCGCGGATTCGATTTCTGTTACGTCAGCATCGGACGGCGCTGTTGCAGAAAGGCGTTCGTTTTTTACTTCGAGAATACTGGAATCTTTCTCGCCCTTCGCACGGATCATGTACGTCGGGATTCTTGTTAATCCTGTCATGAGAATTCCTACGGCACGTATTGAATGGAATAGCTATCAGTCCGTGGGCTGAATTCAGGCAGCGTCGTGGTTTCCTGCCGAACAATGATCCAGTCGCGAACACCTGTACCGTCGTCATATTGCACGGTCAAATAGATCGGAAGATTTGGATTATATCCGGGCAATCCTTCGTAGTTACCCAAAAGATCGTTACGCCACAAAATGCCCTCAAACACCACCTCGAAATTGTTGCCGAGGTTAATGATTTTCAGCTGCGTACCAGCGCGCTTATCCCACATCACGTAAACGAAATCGTCCACGGAAATTGTCGGCGTGATAATCCCCGGAGATTCCGGAGTAATCGCGAACGTGTTGGTCATCACCTGATCAGCGAATTGTTGAATGCCAGTCCAATGCGTGTAATTGCGCCCGCTAGGACTTGGGTTTGCGACCACACCATACGATTGTTCTTCGCTGGTGATTTCTGCGGCGATAGGGCCACCGGTAAACAAACGGTTTGCAAACATCGCCACACCCCAGCGCGGGGCACGAATTGGAACTGCTGTTGCTGGCATACACACACCGTCATAAGTTTTGGTCGTTGTCACAACCGAACCGTCTGAATAAGTGATTACTTTCCACGTTGCGGTCACGAACGTATTACCGCCCGGAACACCACCGGCAGTCTCGCCCGGTTGGCAATCGACTTGCTCGGTCAACGTTTCTTCACTGACGATATAAATCGGAACCGCACACTTCACGAAAAGTTTGAATTGTCCGGTGCCGCTGCTGACAACACGAAGGCCGTTTGCAGTGTTCCAGATATTCGTAAACGTTTCGGTTTGTGTACTGGTGTGAACGTCATTCGAACCGAGACGGAAAACCGCGCTCACGTTACCAGTGATTTCAATCGACACATCAACATGCCCACGAATAAGTGGCGTATTAAATGCAAGGTCGATAATGTCGCCAGCGTTGAACTGCACGAACTGATCACCACATGGCAGGGTTTTCACCGCTGGACAAGTTGCGGAAATCGTCAGGTATTCGTCGAGAACATCACACTTAACGAGAACCGTACCAGTGCCCGGATAAAAGAACGTAACGTCACGCCCAAATCCGACCAAAACATTATCGCGATAAACGCTCACGTCTTGGCTGGTGGTAATCGTGGTGTTGCCTGCGGTCGATCCGTAACGAACAGTGATATTCGAATAGGAATCGAAGTTGCGAATTACGCCGCAATCAATGGTGCCTGTAACAGGCGTGCGCACCGGGCAACTCAAGCGCATTTGGAAATCGTTTCCGCGCCCTTTGATAATCAGGGGAACCGAACGATCATACTGCATCGGATAACTGCCGGATTCTGTGATGAATCGCGAAGTACCGGTGTGGATAACTTCAATCGTTGTTTCCGTCAGGATTAAATCAAGAATTGTTTGGCCGCTGATTGCGTCCATATCCATCGTGATATTCGAATAGCCGGGATACGTGTTCAGCGTGGTTCCGCAATCTGCGTCGATATCAACCGGGTCAGGATCGGGCGCGTTGTATGGGCATTTCGCAAACATCGCGATTTCCCCGTAGCCCTCGGCGTTAACCGTGACTTTGCCTTTATCCGGATTGTAATCGTAGGAGAAATTCACTTCCCCTGTGTGCCCGCTCACAACATAAAACGGAACGTTGTTTTGCGAGAACGTCAGCTGCGCCGTTTCCACCAACTGCACACGAAAATCAATGGTGCCGATCAAGACAGGCAACATCAATTCGGTTAATTGTGGTGCGTTGAAAACGTAATCCTCAGTCGCATCACAAACGAATTCGAAACTCGGAATTTCTGGTGTTTCTTCTTTGAAAGGGCACGTGAAAATGTAATCCACGGCGCCCGTTCCTTGGGTCAACACATAAACGTCGCCAAGTTCCGGATCGTATTCGAAACTGGTCAGAGCTTCGCGATCCGGCGTCATGGTCAGCAGCAGAGTTTTGTCTTGGAAAACCTGCACCAATCCATTACCTACAACCGACCAAATAATATCGACGCGGCCCGGTTTATCACCGAGCAAAATTGTGTTCTTTTTCACATAGCCCGCTTGGTGCCACGACTTGCCACAAATCAGCGTAGTTTCAACCGGGTTCGGTTCGGCCACAACTGGAGGCAAGCATGGATCAACAGGGCACAGAAAATGGATATGCGCACGGGCGCCAACTGTTGCACCTTCGTGGGTCAGAATGATTTCATCGTTACCCGGCTTTTCGTCGAGTGGCGAATAATCAAACGTGAACGAACCGCTTTCGGTTTTCAGTGGCGCCGCTGCAATGATTTCCCCGTTCTGATAAACGTAGATTTCATCCTCGATACTTTCGCGTTGGAACCAAATGGTTACAGGCCCTTGCAGCAATCCGAGGAAATAGGAAATCTGGTGTTTTCCTTTACCGCAAAGCGTAATCCATTCGCCGCACTGTGCGATGATTTTTCGCACGGGAACCGACTGGGGCGCAATGACCGGTAACGAACTGCAATCTTTCATTTTTTATCCCTTCAATTCGTTACACATACGACACTGGTCGGGTGCCTACGTCGGTCAGGTCAAAGGTTGCTGGGCAACGTGGTTCCATGCAGTCTTCAGCAGCGGCCCAAATCAAATCGTTATTTTTCGGATAAGGGCCGGTCTGAACATAACCGTTCATGGTTTTACCTTGAGGGCCGCACGGGCCACGCGAAGTAGTTGGACAACTGAATCCACACAATCCGCGTTTACCTTCGAAACCGGGCACACCCATTGCGCCAATATCACCGCGTGGGCCAGTGGGGCCTAATGCACCATACGGCCCGGCGCTGCCCACTTCGCCCTCTTTCCCCGGATCACCGATAGGGCCGGGACGCCCTTCAATTCCCTGCAATCCGGCGCATCCTGTTTCACCATCTTTTCCATCAATTCCGTCGTCGCCCATGGTTCCGTCTTTACCCGGATCACCACGCGTGCCAGCAGGCCCAACACCGAAATCAATTTGACGCAGAAAAGAAGTTACTTCGAAATGCGATCCGTTTTTGCGATAAAAAGTCAGCACGCCAGTTTTGTCATCGAAGACAATTTCCGCAATGCGCAGCGCGTCACGGTCTACCGGCGTATCGAAATAAACCACATCGGCATCGGTTCGGTATGCCTGTTCGCCGTCATAACCGGGTGCGTCGATAGCCGTGTAATTCGGGGCCACAACTTCAGTGCCGGTCATCGCACTTTGAACTTTCAGCGAGTTCTGACGTTTGATGTTCGTCAGGACTGTTCTACCAATTGGAACCGATACCGATTTATTATCCAGTACCGCAATCGTTAAGTCATTCGACATATCAGATACCCATCCACCTCTTCAGGCGTTTTAGCAGTTTGGATGCCCGAACGCCGCATGGTGTAATCACGATTTCTTTCCGTCACCTTTTTGATCATCTGTTCCTTTGTGAGTAGGCAAGGGCCACCGCTGCGCAGGAAATAATCCCCACTCAAATACGGAAGTTCATCGTCGAAATATTTCCTGTTGTCCACGACGATGTAATTCACGTTTTCAAGTCTCGCAAGAGCGGCCCGCCGATACGCAACCATATCAACACGGGTGCGCACCTTGCCGTCTACGACTTCGATTGTGAGAAGCTCGTAATTGTCGAGGAAATAACGATATTGTTCTTCGCTGATTTCCACGCCACCTTCTACACAATCACCTTTTCGCAAAGCGCCGTTGACGACCCAGTGCCTCATATTGGAATCTCGATAATATTCAGGTTGATCGAAAGCAGCACACCAAATTGTGCAGTGTTCGCATTGTTCACGCGCATTTTTGCAACGAGGTCGATTGCTTCTGCGCTGTGATTCGCCGGGTCAATTTTGAAGATTTGCGTAAAGCTGGCGTTAGCGTAAGCCGTGCCGCCCTTCGCGTTGTTGGCAATCACACCGGCTGTGCCTGTACCGCGAATTTGACGACCGAAATCAGGTTCAGCAGATTGCGTGGAACGAACACCAACAACAAATTCGATATTTTCCGTTCCTTCTGCCGACTGATAACCGGGGCCGAGTTTCGCAATGAAATCCACATGCACAACGTACATCGACGCTTGGCCCTGCGTCAGGGTAATGGTTTGTGCTGCTGCACCGCTCGCCACTTTAAACGATTGTTCAACCGACCACGAACGCGATTTGCGCAGCGATGGAAATGCATCTTCGTTCAAAGAAATCATTGCAGTGCCGGTCGAATTGTCGATGGTCAGGCCATCACCAACCGCGATTTTCGGCGCTGGAATTGGAAGCTCTACAGGCGGCGCATTGTGACGCAACAGCGTGAGGTTTTTGTGCGAAACATATCCGTCAATCACAATGCCGTTCAAACCGGTTTGTTCCGATCCTTGGCTTTGGATATTTTCGAATACCATCACTTCAACTTCTACGTCTGGTTCGAGTGTTGCGGTGAACACCAACGCGTCGTCGATCAGGCTGAAGTTTTTCTCATGAATATGCGCACCGGACTGGCTTACAAAAACCTGTTCGATGGATTGCGGACTGGTCGGCAGTTTCAGGAAATAAGTCTCGCCCTGAATGCTGTAAGTCTTCGTGACGATCCGCGTGCTGTAGCCGGTTTCCTGAATGTAAGAAAGCAGTTTGAATTCAATATCCAAACCGGCTTCAACCGGGGCCACCATGCGCAGCTTATTGGTCGTTTGATCAATGCTGTAAGTGGTGATCGGTTGCAGCGTAGATTGCACGAAACAGAACACGTGCGAATTGCTTTCTACCGACTGGCCCAAATCATATTCGACTTGCAACCCATCACCGACGAATTCCAACGTGGTGAAAACTGCACGCGTACCGGTCGAAGGCGATTTGGTAAACACCCGCAAATCAATTGGAACACTCGACGGAATATTCTCCGCGAATTCCAGTTCACTGGCCGACAATTGGAAGGCCGAACGGTGCTGCGTGGTCAAACCAACAGCCGGGTAAATGTAGTTCGCGTTTTCTGCGACCAATTCACCAGTGGTATAACGCGCAATGTCGCCAGTGCCCATAAAGTTCAGGGCGTTAACATCGAGCTTGGAAGGCCCGGTGTAAAGCGTGGAAATAATACGCGATGCAGCTTTCGGCGGTTGCCAAACCAGCGTGCCGTCAGAGCCGGGAGTGAGTACCCAATCTTGCGGAATTTCCGTGGTTGGCGGAATAACCAGATTGCCGTCACCGGGGCCACCGCTTCCACTTGTGGTGCTGGTAATGAGTTTCCAAATACCAATCGTGGAATTCGCCAAATTCGGCAACGCTTGTGCATCGGGATCGCGGAATTCTTGGGCGCCTGCGTTCCAGCGATAACGCCGGGTTTGTCCTTCACCACTGCCAGCCACAACGTGAACAATTACCTGTTCGTCAGCGGCCCATTGCAACGAGCTACTGATTTTAAACGTGGTGCTGGTGGCAGAAGTTGGCTTGCCATTAAATACCCGATTGTGATCGGTGAAACCCCACTGAAACGAACCTGCCCCGTACCGCGTTGCGATTACAGGGCTGGATGTGCCGTCAGGATTTCGTTTGCCATTCAATACAGAAATAGCGGCGAAATCCGTTTGTGCAGGGGATGGCAAACGGTAAAGAAATGCAGTGCTTGGAATCGACTCATATTCGCCCACGCTCACATTGATTGTGGTCAGGTCTGCGCGGCTGGTTGCCAGCACAACAGAAAGGCGAGTCGGTTCGTTTGGATTCAGGATATACGCTTCGGCAAAAACAGCACGGCCAAAAGCAACATTTCCTTCGAAGAAAACAACAACTTCTTTTACTTCAGTCGGCTCGGTCAGCAGCCGGGTATCAATGGTCAGAACGAAACGGCAAACGCGGGCACTCAAAGTTTCTACGTGGTGAATTGTTCCACCACAAATGAAGTTGCCGACGATATCGGTGTGTTGGGTACTGGTGGCGTACAAATCCGAATCGCCCATACGGAACGATGCAGGTTTAATCAGAATGCCACCGGCGCTAGCGTTATTTAGCGCCTGCTCCCCGGCGTCGAGTAAAACCAGCTTATCAGTCATTTAATTCATTCCATCGGCTGCGAAACGCGATCAACATCACAGTAGTAAACACGGGTACGATCAAACAAAAAACCGAACCCCATGCTACGACCGCATTTAGGGCACATCGACGGATCAACGTTCGTCAACGCGCTGGCCGTAGCCAATTCCTGCGCTTCCATTTCTGCGGCAGAAGCGACGGCGATTTGTTGTGCTTTGGCTTCTTTCTGCTGACGCAATACGGTCAGCGGATTGATGAATTCAGTCATTTGTTTCCCCGCTTTATAAAGAGTTTGGGCATCCGTTTAAGAATGCCCTTTCCCTTTAAATTATGGAGTCGCAACCACAATCTGCCAATCGAATGTCGAATTCAATACGAGATTTCCTTCGTACACTGGAGAGAACTGATTCGATGTTTCCCAAAACAGGCCAGTAAGCAGCGTTTCTTGGGTATCTTCTGGTTGGACAACTTCGTTATTTGCAACGTCTTCTGCCGTAATGAATTTCCCGGTTACAGTCTTGGAATACGGGATAGGCATCGTTGGCAACTGTGTTTGCGGATTGTATTTGTTGAATTGAACGCCGAATGACATGGTGACAGAAACGTCACGCTCTTCGAACACCGGGTTTTCCCACAACATATCGAGGTTAATTCCGGTATCAGAAATCCAATCGTCGTTGTAAATCCATTCAGCCGTTCCGGCCCCGCCGTTATCCAGTTCAATCAACGGATCGGCCACGCTGATTGGTAGGCTTTCAATTGGAATCGGTTTATTGCTGGCGATTTTCACCGACAACAAATCCGTATCCATGTAACGCAGTTTAATCGGCAGTTCTTCACCGTCGAATTCCGTCATTACAGAGACGCGTGTGGCGTTTGCAAACCCGTAATCCTCTGCGTTCCCGATAAAGGTAACAGTGAATCCCTGTTGCGTTTCTGCAATGATTTCGAACGTGCCCGGATCGAAGTATTCTTCAGGCTCAAACCAATCGCCGTTTTCATCCGCACCCTGAATAACGAAATGGTATTCGCGGGGGCCGTTGCCATCCTTGTTCGGCAATTGAATTCCGCCGCCTGTAGGAATATCCGCATAGATTTGATAGGCACCATTAGGAACAATATCCTTTAGGTTTCCGTCAACCTGCACAGGACTACTCACAGACGACAGACAAGCCAGACGCATGGTCGGAATATAATTCGGGTCACGCACGCGAATATCAATACAACGGAAATCGGACAATTGCCCAAGATCCGTTTTAATTGCGTAGGTAATCGAATCGCGGCCATACATCCCGTAATACGGGCAATACAAAAGCTGATCGTTATCCGGACTAGGGCGCGCAAAGCCTAATGCGCCCTGTGTAATGCATACCGGTTGTGCGTGCGTTGCAACCTGCTGACCTGCGCGGCGATCCGTGCCGTATGCAGTGTTTTGCGTGTCATTCGATTGCAAAAGATTTGGCAGTGGAACGGGCAACCATTTCAGGCCCGTATCAACCAATTCGTCATCATCGACAAATTCGAGACGGCCAGCCAAAGGCGGTGTAAAACTAACCACCGCCCCGTTTACGTTATAGCCACTTAGAACGCGCACGCTATCCAAATAAATCTCAAGCGTTTGCGCAGACCACGGCGTGAATGGCAGCGTTACGGAATTCAGGTTAGAACCTGTTACCGAATAGGTTTTTGCGAAGCGCTGGCGCCCAAACATTCGAATGCGCAGCTGCATATATTTCGACAACGGTTTAACAAACCGAAGATTTGGAGTATTTGCAATCATCCGAATGTAATCCTGTAGGACTTCTGGCCGAGGTCGTGACCGATTGTGCGATACACGTACCAGCTGACTTCGACGCCATTGGTTGTTTCTTTGTGAATGGCTGGAATATTCGAACCATCAGGCCCGCCCCATCCGCCTTCGGTATTTGTCACCGCGTCGTAAAACTTCACGGGGCCGAAAACAGTTGGCACCATCATGTAACCGTAACCCACGAAATCATCGCGGAAAGCTTGTTCGGAAATCATGATGCTTTTCGAGAACAACGTAGAGAAATCTACGGTTTCTTCTTGGCCTGTGCAATAGATTGGCCCGCTACCCAACACACGCACCGTTTTTGTTCCGGTTACAATCGTGTTTTCGAACTGGAATTCACCGCTGATTGTGAACGTCTGATTCACTACGGCGTTTTGCACCATCACCTGACCATCGTCGAACATGTGAATATTCAGACTGTCCGTAATGATTTGCCATTTCGGCGTGACGGGCACACCTTGGCCCGCAACGATTCCAGAATCAGGCGTGTACGCTTCAGCCGAGTAACGTTCTTTAACCCCGATTTGAATCGTGTCGGGGCCAGTAATTCCAAGGCCGATATATGCAGCATCAACCGGAACAACTGTCACCGCCATGGAATCGGTAACGGTGTATCCGCCACACGACCAAACGGCAGTGATTGTGAACGTCATATCCTGATTGAGCTTGCAGGTAACGAATCCGTTTTCATCAACAACGACGTTCGGATTATCGACAGTCCAATCAGAAGAAACGAGCAATTCATTCGTGCATTGTTTAAACAGAATTGCCTGACTAAACGATGCAATTTGCGTCGAATAAATAACCGCGTTGCCAATGATGCGACTGCTAAGCGGAACGTCCGGGCCTTTGGTCGCAACGTATTTCACCAGCACCGTATATTCTGCGGTTTCTTGGAAATAGGTCGCACGCACAGTCACCGGCATATCGAAATCAACGTTGCGCCCGGTGACGACGCCATAGCCCGCAATGTCAGCAGCAACGAATTCCGCGTTAACGTCGAGCGTGAAAACTTCCCACTGCGGATGCACCGTTGCAAAAGAACCATCCTCATACATCGCGGTCGCCGTGAGAACAATTCGATCCAGTGCATTTACTTCGTTCGGGCCGGTGATCATCAGGCCTTGAATGCTGTTCGTTGCACCGATGCAGACAATTGTTTTCGTCTGCTGATAAACCCGCGTACCTTCCGCATAAGAAACCTGCATATTGATCAGCGGTTCTTCTGGTGTATCAATCAGCAATTCGCCGTCGATCAACGTCGCCCAATCCATTACCGGGTTCAGAGTCCAAATCGGTTCGATTGGTACAATGTGCCCGTCTGTGTAGTGTGCGAAAGCTTCGTAGCGATTGATATTTCCTTCTTTTACCGTGTCGGGGCCAACGATCAGCAATTGTTGCAGCGTGACCGGTGGGCGTTCTACGGTGATCGGAAGAATTTGAGTCATTCCGCCGTATTGTGCGCGCACTTCCATGTTGATTTGATCGTCAACATAACCGGCTGTGAAAACACCGGTAGGACTGATTTGAAATTCCGTTACAAACCATTCCGGAACAACGGTGGTCGAAGTGCCGTCAGACATAATTGCCAGACAGGTATATTGCGCACGTTCCATTTCGCTAACCAGCGTCGGGCCGATGATCGAAAGTGACGCCTGTTGCAGGAATTCAGGATAAACCGTGGCTTCGTGCTGTGCGGTCATTACGATTTGACGGAAACCATATTCAGCGGTGATTTCCACATCGGTTTCGCCGTTTACCAACATCGTCGAAGCCAGCCCGTTATCAATTGCAACGACAGGCGAACTCGAACCCCAGTTAGACAATACATCGGCGCTGCTACCGTCAGAGAAAAACGCAGTCGCATAAAGCTGGCTGGCCGTTCCCTCTTTCAAACGGTTCGCACCGGAAATACTGAGGCCAATCAAATGCACATTCGGATCAACGAAACGCATTTTCACGTGCTTGGAAGCTGCGTAAGAAATGCCATTGATTACGACTTTGCAACTGACCAAAACTTCTTGATCCTCAGTCAGGTTACGACCGTGCAAAGTGCTGCCCACGAAATACGCGTAAGGACTCAAAACTTTCAGGTCAACCGGAATAACGTCGTTGCCCGTCGAGTGATAAACCACCACACGATAATCGCCGGATTGCGTCGAAAGGATTTCATCCGGGCCGTCGATAACCAGCATTCGAATATCTTGCATGCCCATTTTAACCGTCACGTTTTTGGTGACGATCTGGCCGCGAATGGTGGCCTGCAAAGTAATCAAAGTATCCTGTTGGAAACCCGAGAACGTCGCGTGTCCCTGTTTAACCGAAACCAAACCGGGATGCGTGGAAGTCCATTCGTTCGATTCGAATTCTTGGCCTTTGGTGATCAGGCGATAGCTTGCAGATTCCCCGGTGTTCACTGTGTCCGGGCCGTCGATTGCAAACACAGCAGAATCCAATGAATAATCCGCATCACAAATCAGGCGGCGCATTGGCTGACGATACACCACACCTTGAATCGCGAAATCATCCATGTTTTCGATTTCAATGCTGAAAAAGAATTGGTCGATAACGAGGTTCACGGGCGCCAACGAGAAAAACGCCGAAAGAAAACGATCTTTCAGCGTTGTGCCCGTAGGCAAAGTGATGCGCTGGTCAGCAGGAACTTTCTGCATTTCCAGATTGATGTGCGTTGTTTTATACCACGTGCCGCCGTCGATACGCAGGGCGCCCAACGGTTCCTCATAAAACGAAATGTAATCCTCAGTGTAGAGGTCACGCGAAACCACGCGACGGCCCAAGATATAGGCAATCATTCGCGTGGCAGATTCGAGGCCGGTGACTTGGTGCAGAAGCGGAATCATGTACATGGAATTGTACAAACGTTCCGGGTCAACAATCATATCTGGCGGCAGGGTAATTCCGAGGTCTTTCAACGCCTGTTTAACAAACACAAGCGGCGTCGTGGCCTTGATATCGCGAATACTCATTACCTGCGACAACGGGTCACGAACTTGCGCCGTCAGGAATTCCTGCACGGCTTCGAGAAAGGCGCCCCACAATGGTTCCGAACGGATGAATTCAACATCCAATTCGGAAAAATCAATCTTATTCATCCACACGCTCCGAAATCACAGGAATCAGCAAAGGCTTTTCAGCCAACACGCAATAGGAAGTCGGATCTTCCAAAACAATCGACCGCTCAATTGGCGACAGAACTTCGATGTAATCCACTTCACCGGTCGGCAGACGGCAGGCCTTTTCAATGTCGGATTTCGACACGCGACGTTTGAGAATTCCGTGACGTTTTTTGAACAGTGCGTAAATCCGTTCTTCGATTTGTTGCATCAAGTTTTCTACGTTCGGTGCGGCCCAACTGAAGAACGCAATTTGCACCTGAACTTTCACCAGCACTTGGCTAGGGTTCCACGCCTGCACTTCGAGCGAGCCATGCAGTTTCGGTTGCAGCCACGTGACGAATTGTTGCCAGCTTGCCGATTTAGGATTTGGATTCGATCCGCCCCAGTTATCGGTGTTTTCCGGAAGCACACAAACGCGGATTGTGTTCATCCACGTTTTATCTTCGGGTGCAATATCACGCTGGCCCAAAACTGCGCAGTCAGCAACGCCCGGATATTTCCGAATACCCGCCGCAATTTCTTCAACGGAAATCCACTTGTCTTTTGCGCGGTAAAGAACCGGCGCATAAGTGCGGTAGTACGCTGCGGTTTTCGGATCGGCGCCGCCACTGGTAGTTTCCAGCGTTTCGCCCTGAATCATTGGGCTGGCGATGTAGCTGGTGCGAATGCCCGGCAGTTTCGCGTTGTGCTTCGTGCCTTCGTTCACAACGTAGCGAATTGTCAGCGTGGTTTTAGTCGGCAATTTCGCGCCGTATTCACCAGTGCCGAAAATCAGCGACACGTCACCGCTGGCAGTCGTGCTATGGAAATAAACGTAATCGTCAGCCGTGTATTCGTACAGGCCGCGTTCCGTTGGTTCCCACGTGCGTTGGTTGCCAGTGTTTTTATCGGTGGTCGTCACGTAAAGATCGGTGCTGACATTGAAACCCGGTTCGCCCAAAAGGAATTCAAACAGGTCGAGATTTGGAATCGCGTCGAGGTCGAACGTTTTGGTTTTGATAACGCCCTGCGTCAGGATGATATCGGTGGTCTGTCCGGAAACAACGTAATATTGCGCCGGATTATAAAACGGCGTGCTGTCCACAACGTGCTGGCTGAAAGGCGGCACAAACATCGTGTTCGGATAACCGTTACGCATGCGCACAGTCACCGACGCACCGGCCCGACGTTCCATGAAAACACCGTGGCCGCGAGTCAATGCGTAGATCGAGGAATCACGCTGCGCAGTTCCGAAAAACGCGTTACGTGCAGCGGTGTGGATACCGTGTTGGTGGCCGACCGCAGCACCCGCAAAAATACGCTGAATGAATGCGCCAACGTTTGTCGGCAGCATGTCATCCCACACGCCGGTTTCACGCAATTTTTCTGCAAAGAAAAGTGCAGATTCGTCGAGGTCAACGACCGATGTAGGAAAAGCGTCACGTTCACTCATAATGTCCGGCCCAAGTTAAAGTTGAAAACGATTTTGGTTTTGTTCAGGTCGGGCGCATCGTATTGGATGGTGACGTAGAACAGCCCATCATCAGGCATCGGCACAACAATGCACCCGGTAACAATCACACGGGTTTCAAAATTGCGCGGCAATACGCTAATGATTTCGTCTTTGATTTTGTCAGCGGTGTATTCGTCCACCGGATCAAAAAGATATTCAGGAATCAAGCAACCAATCGACGGGTTAAACCATGCGCTGCGAATCGGTGTAGCCAGAATCATCAGGATGTTTTGGTTGACGGAATCTTCGTCAAATACCAAAGCGTTTTGCATTTGTTCGGCGTACAGACTTACGTCCGAGAACCGATATGTTTTATCAACCATGATTTATCCCGAGAAAACGTTAGGGCTACCGTTCTGCGCGAAGTCGCCGCAATCAATAGCGCCGCCCACGGTGTGAACCAATTTGCCGTTGGTGAATGTTTTTGTGGCGCCGGTTAATGCCTTGCCTTGGTGTGCGCCTTTACCGGGGCAAAGGTGAACCATGTACGCATCGCCTACGCGCACTTCAGCCAGCCCATTGCAGAAGACGTTCATTGACGCCTGAATCGGCAACGTAGGAGGCCAGCAGCCGTGACCGCTGGAAAGGTCAGTATTGATACGAACGTTAGGTTGGCCCATGTGCGGTTCCCCCAGTGCATGGAATACTGTAAATAATGTATATAAGTAAATTACGCACAACAGGCAATTAATGCCTTTTTAAAGGAGTTGTTATGCACATCGGTAAACAGAAACTCTCCGTTGAAGCCTTCGAACAAAAGGGCTACACCGTCGTAGGCAAAGAATATGCAATTGATTTTGGCGATCAGTTGATGGCCGACGGTCGCCCGCGTGAAATCAAGCACACCACTATCGAAAAATTGCTGTACGTCGGCGGTGAACAAGTCAGTTTCGAAGACAACCCGTTCGATCATCAGTACAACGACTGGCTGCGTTTCATTCTGGAAAACGGCGAGCAACGCGTAGACCGTACCAAAATCGGAACCATGTCTGCATTCGGTGACGTGAATCTGAAATTCGATTTGCGTCAGAATTTCCCGGCGATTACCGGCAAGCGCCTAATGTTCCTTACGATGAAAAAGGAAACCATTCGCTGGATGCTCGAAGGCAAATGCGACCTGAAATCGCTGAAAGAAATGAACGTAAACATTTGGGACGGCAACGTTAAGCCCGGCACCGAAGTTTACGAAGGGCCGGAACTGTCGCTGTCTCAACGCCTTGAAATGTGTACCAAAGAACAACGCGCTTCGGTTGAAGATTTCATGGTAGGCGGCGCCATGACTACCGACGAAAAGTCTGTGCATGAACGCGATTACGATAATCTGCCAGAAACCTACACTTTCGCGATCAATGCGAAGCTGAATAACTGGGGCGTTCCAGAAAACGCTTTGAGTGACGGTTATTTGGGGCCGCTGTACGGCAAGCAATGGTGCGCGTGGGAAGACATTCGTTTTATTCCGGCCAGTGAACTTTACGATAACGCGTGGGAAAAATACGGTTCGCGTGGTTTCTCTCACACCGGTTTTGAAAACGGTCGTGGGCACGTAGCAATCCGTCGCGAAATCGACCAGATTAAACTGGTTGAAGAAGCGATCAAAAACGAAGTGCTTTTCCATCAAGGGAAAATCGACAAACACATTGCTGGCCGTCGCATTATCCTGACCGGCTGGAACGTTGCGCAGTTGGACGAAATGCAGTTGCCACCATGCCACACGCTGGCCCAGTGGAACGTCAGTTCGGTTACTGACAGCGAAGGGAAACATTTCCTCGATTGCAAATTGTTCATGCGTTCGAACGATATTTTCCTCGGCATGCCGTTCAACGTTGCGCAGTACGCAATGCTTACCGAAATGCTGGCGCACGCCCACGGCCTGACCGCTCGTTTCTTCCACGTAACGGAAGGCGATGCACACATTTACCTGAACCACATGGATGCCGTCGCAAAACAATTGCAGCGTCCGATTATCCACAAAGCGCCGAAGCTGAAAATCAATTGCGGCCCCGTCGATTCGATTCGTGATATCAAAGTCGAAGATATCGAACTGGTCGGTTACGAATCCTACGACACGATCAAAGCGCCGATTGCGGGGAACTAATGGAGTTTTCCAAAGACGTGCATTTCTTGAGTCTGCTGATCGGCTTCGGTTCCATCCTTTACCGCCATTTGCCGGATTCTAAAACGAACATCCGTGTGCAACAGCGACTTGAGAATTGCACGCATGAAAACCTTTGGGAAAACGTGATGCAGGTTGCCGATGAATACGGCATTACCCTCACAGGCAGCCCAACCACTTGGGGCGAAGCGTGCCACGACCATACGCCGAGCTTTTCAGTGTGCGATCAGGGCACGGTTCTGGTGACGCTCAAAGGTTGGCTATTCGCCACGCCTGCGGGCCACGGGAAACTGCACACGGATTGCCCGGAATTAAACCCGGTTCCCATGACGCGTTATATCGCCACGAAAAACACAGAGAACTCACAATGACCAACGTAGCGCAATTCCCGACCGAAGCAGAACGTGCGCAACTGACGCGGGATGAATTCAACGCTGATTTTAAAAAGCGTTGGCTGGCCCGTGGCGATTGCGGCGAGTTCACCAACGACATTTGGGCATGGCAGGAAATGCTCGAACAAATGGGTTGGATCGTGCAGTTCTATGACCGGGTATTGCCCGAGTTTGTAGCGTTCGCAAACTTCGATAAAAAGCTGCTGACTGCGAACGTTCCGAAGGCCTACCACATGCAACGGACGATGGCGCAAATCATCGACGAAATGTTTGCCGGGGCCACCGGGCGTTTCCTGTACGAATGGAAAGAAGTCCACGACGACGCACACCGCCGCGTTTACGATGGCGACGAATATAAAGACAGTGAATATTACATGATGGTTTGGTACGCCATGGATTTGTTTGCGCGTGAATTGGCGCCGGACGAAGATATTCCAGCACAACCAATGGCCGAGAAAACACCACTTCAGGATTACGACGGGGAGCCAATCGAATGACAGCGCATGAAAAATACAGGATGCCCGAAGGCGTGCGCGTCATCTGCGGTTTTCCCGGTATCGGCAAATCCATGCTGACACAGCAGAATCTTTCGTTTGTGGACATGGATATTCCGGAATTGAAAAACGACATTCCGCAATATATCGAACGCATTCGAACGGCTCTGAAAATTCCGGGCGTCACCGTGTTGTTGCCAACTTGGCTGAATCTGCGCCTCGGACTTTGGAACGAGCAAATTCCTTTCGTATTGTTCTACCCGAGCGCCGACCTGAAAGCGGATTACCACAAGCGTTACAGCGACCGGGGTAGCCCACAAGCGATGATCGACACGATGATGAAAATGTGGGATGTATTTCTCACAACGTGTTGGAATGACCCGACGCCACACAAGGTGGAAATGCGCCAGTCACAGGCCCGCCTTTCCGACTACTTTCTGTAAGGAACAAAAACTGTGAATAAAGATGTAGCGGTCGAAGATATTTTCAACCACTGGGATTTGCCGCGTGATGGGCAAACGTTCTTCGCAAAAGACAACCTCGAATCTTTGGCGTTGTTTCTCGACATGTCGTCGAACGCAACCTACGTTCTGCTGCCAGCGCCGTACATGGATTTGCTGGTGAAGTGGGAAAAGGAAACAGCCTGCATTCAGCTGGCACCAATGACCCCGGAAAACCTTGAAGGTGGTTTCATCGGCACCGTTAATTCGGTTGAAATCTTTTCGGATGTTTACGCCGATCCGAAGCGCTCCTATGTGCGCGGTGCGCCTATCATTTTCGGCCAGTGGGGCGGGCAGTTCAGCCGTCAACTGGAATACCAACGCACGCCTTATTACCGGGCGAAATATGATCGCACAAGTTACTTCCCGGTGACGGGTGAACAGTGGGATGAAAAGCTTTTCAACATCGTTCATGGTCGTCCGGAACACATCCTGATTCCCGCTCGTTTGGTGCCGAAATTTAACGAAGCGATGAACTCCGAAGTTTGGGAAATGCGTCGTGAGCAGGACATTGAAAAACACTTCAATGGGCACCTCGGCTGGTACAAAGGCATTCCGGTTTATACCGATTCGTTCATGCACCGCCGCATGATCAACCCAAATGACCTGATCGAAATCCATTACCCGTGGAAAATGGGCCAACCTAAACAGGACGTATAAATTGGACGCCGAACTGTTCGACAAAAAGCGTAAAGAATTTCTGCTGCACTATATTTTCTGTCCGCTTGAAGTTGAGCTTTCGGCGGACTACGAAGAAATCCTGTTGAGTCTGAATGTCTGGCCCAAGGGCTGCTTTCAGTTGATCCAGAAAAAGCACATGCTGTCACAGCCCAGTTTTAATCTCGGCAAAACCCGGATCGTTACGGGCTGTGCAAAAACATCAATCACGTTTCAAAACGAACGCAAAATCACACTGGAGTAAATCATGAAACATTACGCGATGCCGTGCCACATTTCCGACCGTCTCTACGAACACACCAACGGTTGGACACAGGCCTACGCACTGCCCGACGCCGAGCAACTGGACAAGCCGGATATGCCGGTGAAGGCAATCGTGATTTGCCGTATTTCTCCGCTGTTCAAGGAAATGCAGAACCACGTTTACTTCGAAGCTGAATCGCTGGAAGAAGGCCACGTCGGTTATTTCAAAGGCATTCCGGTTTTCAATCCGAGCATCGCTTTCAAAACCGGCGCACCGATTCGCCTGATCACCGCCGTGAATCGCCAAGCTCTGAATATCTTGGAGAAATTCCAGTGAAAATTTACCTCGTTTGCGACAAAACCAAACGTGCCTTGGCCATCGGCCACACTGACTGGCTGAATGACGGCCAGAGCGCCAACTGGCAAGAACTGCCGTGCCAGACTGCCGAACTGCACTCTGTCATTGAGCAATGCGCGCCGCGTATGCCACAGGCGAAGACTTCGTACACCGAAGAAATCAAACATTTCTGCGGCGATAATCCGATGCGTTTCCTCACTGCTGTAAACGTTCCGGAAGAGTACAAAAAGATCAGCAGCTATTGGGAAACCGCATACGTCACGGTGCCGAAGTCCAAGCGCCGTAAGGTTCAGGCAGCGGCATGAGTGACGACCACCACAATCCGTTCAAGAATCCCAAGCAGCCCGTAATCGACGCATCGGTTGCTTTTCTGCGCGCCATGTGTGATTCGAAACACTTCTTGGTCGAGGTTAGCGGTGCGCCCGTAAACGTCGAACATTTCCGGAAGAATATTTCGGATAACTTCGAAGTTCCAAAATCCACACCGGCTAATGTACAACGCGGCATGTTGCACGTGCGTGTAAAGCGCCCGATCAATCAGCATGCCGGTGACATTTTCGTGGGTCAATTCAATCCGGAGATTCTGAAATGAAACTCGGTATTATTTTCGCGTGTGACGAAGAGGGCGGTATCGGCAAAGACGGTAAAATGCCGTGGCACTTTCCGGGGGATTTGCAGCAGTTCAAAGATCAGACGATGGGCCTGCCAATGATCATGGGCCGCAAGACGTGGGAATCTTTCGATGGGCGTATGCTGCCCGGTCGCCCACACATCGTAGTTTCTTCGCAGGCGCCGGAATGTTTCGTGGTTCCTGATCGCAGCGCAGATTTCTATGTGGCCGCTTCTTTGGAAGAGGCAAAAGCCACGGCGGAAGCGATTATCGAAGAACGCTCGCTAAACGGCTGGGCGTGGGTTATTGGCGGCGTGCGCCTGATTCAGGACGCGTTGCCACAAGCGCATAAAGTGCGTGTGACTCACATTCATGACGTGTTCGATTGTGATGTGAAAGTACATCCGTCGTTCTTCCATCACATCATGGTTAATCGCCTTGAATGGAAAACGGTTGCGGAACATGAACGCTACAACGTCATCGAGTATTTGATGTGAAGAAAATCGACACGTATCAATGCTTTTTCCAGATGGGCGCCATGTGCTTCGACGAAATCGAGGAACTGTTTCGCGGTTATATTGCGCGTATTCCAGATGTGCAGATGTTGGTTAGCACACGTCTCGACGCACGCGCAGAATTCACGAAGAAATTCGATAATTGCAAAGCATTCGGTGAAGACGATTTCCGTAACTTGGCGACTGGTTCTCACGGCCTGCGTAACAACGACGTGATTATCACCAGCGGCGATAAAAACGGCCAGACCCTGATTGTCAGTTGCTGCGGCAATTACCCGATCTAGGAGGCGTCATGGAATTGTTGCCCACGCATCAAATTCTCGAAGGTGGAAAACTCGGCCCGTCGTTTAAGCATTTGTGGGGCCGGTCGAAGTTGACGTTTCGCAGTACGCCAGAAATGGAAGCTGAATTGAAACGTTTGGTCAGCGAGTGGATTCCCCACGAAGATTTCAGCAATTACATTTTCTTGGGAAATGAACACGGCATTCCGAAACATATGAATGCCCTGCACATGTATATTCATTCGACGGACAGCAGTCGTGGCGTCGAGTGTTATATCCGGCTCGTTGAAAAAGATGCGCTGATTGTCGAGTAGCAGAAAAGAAAAAGCCCCCGTTTCCGCAATGGATTCGGGGGCTTTTTTGTTTGTGGTCAATTACGCGGCGCCCGCTTGTTTCTTCGGACGGCCATGCAGTTTCAAAGTACGCTCACGCGCCTTTTCCATTTCTTTCTGAGCTTTGGCGAGCAACTGTTTCAGATGGGAAACCTGTTCTTTGTCGTCGCGGCCTTCTGCCTTCTTGAGTGCCATTTTGATTTTCACGGCTTTCTGCGTGTAGTCGGCGCTCATTTTTGCAAGCAAGGTACTGGCTTTGCTTTTGCCTTCGCGAGTCATTACCCGGTTGTGTTTGCTGTCTTTAACTTCGACCAGTTTATTGCCAGCGGTACGGTGCGTGATACGCCCGTTTTTGCCCCACCGACCATAACCGTGCGAGGTCAGGCCCAGCTTACGCGCCCGCGTTGCAACCGCGCTAACTTTTGCTTTTTTGCCAGACTTGGTGCTGGACTTTTTAATTGGCTTCGCTTTCTTGATAGGCATTAGTAGCCGTCTCCAATTCGTCTGTAATGATGCGGAAAAGTTTCAGGCTATCCGGCCTATCCACAGTATAAAGTTTGCGCCGGATAACTTCCCCGACTTTTTTCTCTACCACGTAAACTTCCACAGTGTCTTTGAAATCTACGTGAATAAAGAATTCATTTCCGTACTTGGAAAACTGATACGTTGCGCGGGTGAACATTTTGCCATTCAGGAAGAAACCCCGAAGATCGACAGGCGAATCACAGCGCATGTATTTGGGCGACCAGTCCGGCATGTACTCGATAAGCATCTGCCCCAAATTGTGCAGCGTGCTTAATTCAAGTCCGTTCGGATCTTTGAACTCCATTTCAATTTCCACGGCGTTCCTCCCGTAGGCTCGCCACACGCTTGTCAGAGAAACGCATCGACTCACGTTTTTCTGCAATCTTTTTCACCAGCGCTTGGCGACGATCAGACCACGCTTGCACCTTCGTTGGATCTTTCGGGCGTTTGCTGTTTACTGCTGCCAAACGCTTTTGAAGTTCACGAAGTGCTTGCTGCTTTTTCATCTTGTGGTCTTGTGCCACTTTCGCCGTGCGTGCGAGCTTGCCATCGGCCTTGTGGTCGCCGTGTTGCTGCTTTCCAGTTGGATCGCTAGCGGTTGCCAGTGCGTTGCGTTCTTTGTTGGCCTGCGCGTTCTGAAGGCCTTTGCGCAGCAACGAACGGAACCAGTCTTCACCAATCCCTTTCGGTCGCGGCTTCGACGCTTCCGCAACACGCTGGAAAGTCTGATCAAATCCTTCAGGCGACAGCGGGTTCACTTCTGGATTCAAATCAATTTCGATTTCTTGCCACTGATTCTTTTTCTTTGCGTCCTGCATTTCGCGAAAGTCTTTAAACGGATCACCGAAAACATCCCGCAAATCACAGGTAGGTTTATCAGCGGCAAAACCGTCAATGATAATCTCGGTCATCGTTGGCGCCCCCGTTCACGACGGCCCAACCAGTTCGATTTGGACACGTGCATTTTGTCGATGTAATCGTGCGGGAAAGCCATGGCGCCCTGCTGCCCGGAACGCGTGCGATCTTTCAGCAACGAAGCTTTTTTAGCCTTCGGTACATCGTGCATCATTTTGTCGTCGTCTTCCCAACGCAAAATGCGAGCGCCATCGTGTTCAGGTTTTTGCACGCCATCCGATTGTTTGGCACGACCTTTAATTGTTAGCTTTGGCATATCTACCTCACGGGCATCTAACCGTGTCCTGAATATCCATTTGCCGTTTCTCTGCGCCCTTTAGAGGCGTGTCGATCAGTCCGCTTTTCAGGCGTTTTCTGCGGCGCTTTTTTGAGAGTTTGCCGGACGCATTCAGTGAGTGCCCTTCCTTCGCACGATCAAAACGTACTTCCGGAATTGCATCCCACCGTTCCGCCGATCCAGCCCGCGCAAGCGAGAGGATCATTTCCATTATTTGCTCACTCCAATTTCGATAAAGTTCGGTGCCCGGCGTGCAACAGCAGCAGCGATTGCGTAGTCAGCGCCGCGAACCTGTACAACGCGTGGTTCGAGTTTGAATTGCTCGACTTTTTCGTTGTGGATCACGTAGGCCAGCGGCGGATTTGGAATGTGCAGCACTGGCGCAAGCGTAGGCACCGCGAAAACGAACGTCACAATATCGTGCTGCGCGTTCTCGACCGTAACCCAAACCGGTGCATATTCTTTCGGCATTTCACGAACGATTTTGATATCCGATTTGTGCCGATCATCAATATCGAAAACCCGCACAAACACATTCGCGAACAGTGAGCTATACGACTTTTTCAGAATGGAACGCACACCATCAGAAATCCGTGCGCTCACATCCTCGGCAGCCAGTGCAATAAACAGTTCCATTTACAAATCCTTTATCGTGAGCCATTCGGGCGGAAGTGCGGCCTTCAATGCCTCTTTCGTTTCGCCTTGGGCAAACATCGCAAACATCTGCGCGGTCTGTTGAACTTGACGCTGATTATCCAGCATGCCGTCCACCATTTCGTTGAAGGCTGGCAGATGTTCCATATCCATTTGAGGCAGAAGTTTTTCCCAGTCCTCGATAGTTCCGTTTACCGGGAAGTTTTCGATAAAACTGTTTACCTTTTGAATCGCTGCAACGTAACGCCCTTGGGCCGCGACTGCGAATTCTGGCGGGGATTTCGCCATCGTTGCAATACCGCTAGGGGCACCGGCATTACTGAGAACGCGATTCTGCCGGGTAGCTGCGCCCGCATACAAACCCATCTGCGCAAAATCGTGCGCTACAGCTTTCAACAGGGTTTGCGTTGCGTCGATATCTTTTTCACGCAGTGAATCAAGGAACTTGTGGCCGTTGTCTTCACCGATCAAATCCAGTGGGAAAATACCGGCGCCGACGTAGGTAGAACCGTTCAGCAATTCCGGATAATCCGCGAGGTTGATAACGAAGTGTCCGAGGGCACGCATTGCACCACCAAATTTAACCAGAACCCGCATCACGTCAGGATCAACGGCGCCGATTTCCTTGTCTTCCTCGGTCGGATTGCCAATCACAACCACGAACGTTTTTGCCACGCGGAAAATGTTAGTCTGGAAATCGTTTTGTGGTACTGCATCCGGGTTTTCACGAATGCGCTCACTCAGCATCGAAGGCCGGGCCAGCAGAGCCTCAACCATTTCCGCACCGATTTCATTCCCTTCCGAATACCACAGCGATTTAAACAACTGCGGGGCATTACCCAAAATACTCAGGTAATTACCGGCAGTCAGACAGTCAAAACCTGTGCGGCGGATGTGCGCTATCACGTCACGTTGGATACTGGCGGCATCCTGCGCTTCGTGGTTATCCATCAATTCAACGATGGCGTTCGTAATCATGCGGCGCGCATTGTCGGAAATGTTTTTCAGGCCGAGAATTCGTTTACGCATCCGGCGATCACGCAGCGCCCAACGGAAACGGACTTCCTTGATGAAATCGGCAAGGAAATCAGAAGTCATCCGGTCGTTTGCGGTACTCGAATTGATATACCACGCCATGATTGCGCGATACGTCTGTTTATCACCGGCCAACGTAGCAGCAATATCCTCGATTTCTGCACGCGTATATTCACCGGTGTATGGCTCAACAGTAGACAGCACGCGGTGTGCCGATTCCTGATAGGCAGTCGAACCAAACACAGAACTTTCGCGAATCAAATCCGCATATTTGTATACGAGTTTGTGCAGTTCTGGAATGGATTCAACGTCGTCGGGCAACAGGTCAACGGTGCCGCACGCGTAGCTGATTGCCGCGTAGTTGTAATTGTCCGGATTGTCTTTTACTTCACGCACGAAATAACGATGTGCGTTTTTCGGACTCAGGAACGAAAGCGAACGGTAGGTATCCGGCGCCTCTTCTGCTTCGCGTTCAGCCTGCAACAACGCACGGCGGAACTCAGGCGATGCCATGAATTTAGCGATGCTATCCGAATCGGAATCCGAGAACGAAGACGATGCATGATCAAGGAATGCAGCAGCGAATTTCGGATTGGCAAGTACGCGAGCCGCTGGTTTAACGAAACGTGCGTTGATCGTTTTTGCGTAGTCAATCAGGATATTGATTACCACACTGGCGTCGGTGGTTCCTGCCGCACTTCGCTGCAACAAATAGTTCGCAAAATCTGCAAACATTTCAGGACGTTCTTTCAGCCTTTGCTGTTCGTCAACAGATGCCCAATCAATTGTCACGCTATCAGAAGAGCCGTCGTTTTCTGCACGTGGTGTAAGGCTATCGTTGTAAAGCTTTTCGTTGAGCTTATAAATCCCGGCAGGAACACCGGCATTCAGGCGGCGCAGGAAACGCGCCAACGTTTCAGCAAAGCCGGGAACAGGATTGCCATACACAGTGGTTTCGCGACGATAGAAAATCGAACCCGATCCGTCATCACGCAGGAAAGGTTTCAACAGGCAACGGCCCAAAGGCTTTTGAATGTTTTGATCGTCAGAACGCACCGCGTAAACAACTAACGTTCCCTCGGCCACGTCGTGTTGCAAATATTTGGCGTTAGAACCATTATCGAAATCTGCCCGATAATCTCCCAACCGCATGCAACTGGTTTCATCCCAATCACGGCCAGTGGACATACCGATAATGTCGTATGGGTGACAGGAAACAACCATTGTAAATTCGGAGGTAGAACTGTTCTGCAATTGCGGGTCATTGTCGAATGCGGCTTTAGCTACCGGATCTTTCGCAATAACCTTACCGATATTGAATACGTTTTTCTGATCTTTGTCGTTCAGCTTAACGCAGCGTTTCGCCCGGTAATCAGTGATACGGAAACCGGCTTTGCGAACGGCCAGACGAACTGGCAGCGGAATAACCACGTTGCCCGTAACCTGCGCGTGTCCGATGGGAACATAAACGCGAAACCCTTTGGAACCACGCGGCATGAATTTGCGTAGCAATTGAACGGTCGGCCCGTTCTTATCCCAATTGCGGCGGTATTTCAAAGCACTACGCATTGAAACCGCTGCTGTACCGAGGAAAGCCAAGTCAATTAGCATGTTTTTTGATCCATAAAAAGAAAGCCGGGTCAGCCTAAACCTTCCCGGCGTAACATACTATAAAATTACTGTTTTTATTCGCTGAAACCAGCGTCGTCTTCCATTTCCTGCTGTTCGTTCGGACGGCTTTCGCATTCGCTTTTCAACTCAGCCCGCAAATCGCGCACGCGGTCTTCATTGTCGGCGTAATCGTCTTCGGAAACGTTCGTCAAATCGGTGGCGAATGTGGCGAGTGGTGCATCGTCCTCGAAATAGTCAACGTCTTCGTCATAGCCCACGAAGTCTTTCACTTTTTCCAATGCTTCCAACAGCTTACGATTGAGGCGAAGGGTTTTGTAATTGTTCTCAATGATTTCGTCTTCGATTGATTGACGAATTTCATTGTATGCAGCTTCCGCCTCTTCGTAGGTGTCTTCATCCATAATGTCTTCGTCGGGCGTGTAAATATCCCGATCATTCAAACGACGTTCAATGCCCGGTTCCACCTCTTCCAATGGAAGCAAACGCGTGGCGTTAATCAGGCTGTAGAGCGCATCAATTGCAGGCTCCAAATCCATTTCGCGAACCAGCTTCAGCATGCCGCTCATTTCGCCCGGAAGCTTATCGGTAGGAACCCAACCGAATGCATCGCCGCCCAAATGTTCCATGAGTTCGGTCGAATGGGTAATGTCCGCACGCTCGCCGTTGAAATCCAGCTTATACAGCAATTCAGGGAACGATTTAATGCGGGTATACCGATTGGCGCTGGCCCGTTGAACGTAGTTGTCCGATACGTCCGTGATATCGCGAATTTCGAATTGATCTTCGTCGATTTTCCGTTCCAAATGCAACGGCTTTTCCAGAAGGTTTCCGGCCTGCACAATAATCTGCAAGGCGTTTTCCACATCGGTGGTCAGTGGTTCGAGTTTCGGGCCGTCCCATGCCATCAACGCCGGGATAATCCCCTGCAAAGTATCGGCAAGTCCCGAAGTGAAAATGCCATCGCTTTCGGTCAAATGCATTACGGCTGGCAAATGGAGATTCGCCAAGTTTTTCACGTACTGCGGTTCCCATCCATTACCGAGGATCGACGGAATAACTTCCTCGTTATCGTCGAGGTATTTAATGAGCGCCGCTTTGTTGTCTTTGAAAAGTTGTTCCTGCCGTGGATTCAGGATCAGATATTTAACCTGTTCCAGTTTCACGTGATCCATCATGAATGCAATTTGACGATCTTCCTGTTTATCGAGGAAGCGGAACACCCGACGATTCGCGAGCGCCATTGCAGTTACGGCAGGGTCAGCGGCCCACAACGCATCCGAACTCAGTTTGCCGACGTTATCCATCACATAACCGAGGAAAAGATTAATGCCGCCAGTTGCGTACATCATGTCTGCTGCATCCGGGCCGAGCCAGATTGCATTTTCCACGTCAATTCCGAGGTCGATAATTGCGTATGCACCTTTCTGCATCGAATCATCATTGAGCATCGTCATGTGGCGGGCAGCGTGCGCAGCGGTATTCAAAATGCGTGCGCAATTTGGCAAGGTTTCCAATTCCTCTTTCGAAGGTACTGGAGTTTTGCCAGTGAGGATCATTTTGAAAATGCGCGAGTTATCACGCAGTTCATAATCGCTCAATTCCTCCACGCGGCTAAGCGCTTCGATTACTGGATTGCCGCCGCCGTGCGAAAGGTTGTGAACGCGGTCGTCATCCAGACCGGCCAGAATTTCTTTCGTGAAGCCTTTTGTTTTCTCGAACGAACCAATGCGGCGACCTACTTCGGCCAGCACCGTACTCAAAGGCTGATCCTTGTAGGCCAGCAAATGAATGCCGTTAACTGCGGCCTTCACGCCTTTGAGGGTTTCGACGATTTCATCAATTTGCGTTTCTTTCAAACGACTTTGAATTTCGTCGTTGTTCAGATAAGTGATGATATTGTCGATATGTTCGTCGCGCATATCGTGGTCAGGCATTGCCTTGATTTGCTGCTGTACGAATTGCACAGCATGCAGGGTGTCGGTCGTTACGTCTTCAATCGACAGGTTATCGTCGTGCGATGCCTTGTGATAATGCTCCTGCCCCATGCCATCATCGTACAGACCACGGCCCATCTTGAACGTGCCTTCCGGAAGGTGCGCATTAATCTTGCGCAGAAAACGCGAAAGAATAATTTCGAAACCGGGAACCGGGTTGCCGTAGATACGGGTTTCGCGGCGATAAAGCACGTCGCCTTTTTCGTTGTAGAAAGGCTTCAGCAAGCAACGCGCTTTCGGTTGTTGGATATTCGAGTCATCTGCACCGACTACATACGCAACCAATGTGCCTTCCGAAACGTCATTGCGCACGTAATGCGAGTTCGAACCGGGATCGAGACGGTGTTCGCCGTCAGCGAGGCGCATGCACGACATTTTGTCCCACGCACGCCCGGTACTCATGCCTATTACGTCATACGGGTGACAGCTGATCACGACCTGCATTGCACCCTGTTTGGTGTTCTGCAATTGTGGATCGTTATCGAACGCCGCTTTTGCGTGTGGATCTTTCGCAATTACTTTGCCGATATTGAAAACGTTCTTCTGTTCTTTGTCACCGATCTTGACGCATTTCTTCGCCAGATAATCGGTTGGCGCATAGCCTGCTTTTTGCAGAGCCGAACGCACAGCCGGGGGAACCGTGAAGTGCGCTTTATGATTCACACCGATATCGAAATACAGGCGATACCCTTTCTTGCCCGGCCCGAACGGCATCATGGATTGCAGCAGCTTCACAATCGGTGCATTGCGATCCCAATTGCGGCGATATTTCAGTGCCGTTTTCATGGACACGGCGGCCAATGCCATTTCTAATTTCATTTATTTAACTCTGTAGAGACATAATGCGTTGGGCGAAAGTAATCGCTTCGTCGTCGCCTTTCTGCGCGGCCACGTGATGGATAAAATCACGCACGTTTTTACGAACTGCAAACCACGTGTAACCGTTGGCAAGCGCGTCACGGTTTTGACTGTAGGCCCAGTAAACCAATTGGTCGCGAATCGTTTTATTGTGTCGGGCCATTTTAGCCAGAACACCAACAGCCTTTTCGCTAAGGAACCGACGCGATTCGGGAATCCATTCAGGGAACACCGCTGCCCAGTCAGGCGCCACGTTGAGTACGCAGGCTTCACCGTTGATGCTGTTCGTTGTAGAGTTACGGAAATTCGCGTTCCAATTAATCGTTTTAATCAGATCGACAATTTCTTCATCCCAACTGGCCGGGATCTTCGAACGCTTCACATAGTTTTTCAGGTTGCGAATGTCTACGCGCTGCGTCAGCCAACCGGTGTCGGCCAGCAAACCGTTTGCAACAAACGCCAGATACAGGCGAATGTGTTTGGCGCCGCGCAGTTTCGATGCCTGCAATTCAGGCGTCCAGCGGTACGCACCGTAAATGAATTTCTGTGCCAATTGACGCAAAAGATCCGGGCTGATATCGGTCACGGACGACAGCCAGCGTGAATCGTACAGGCCATATTTCATCGCGTGTTCGGCGTTGGTTTCTTCGTCTTCAGTCCACTCGAATTGTTCGCGGGCGGCGGCGCCAAGGTGTTTACTGGTTTCGAACAATTCCTGTGCGTGCGTACCCAACAGGAATTCCGACAGGTCGTAATTGCGCATGTCGTCGGCTGGAATTACCTGATCATAAATCGCACCGATTTTATTTGCATGAATTCCGGCACCACGTGCAGCGTTCACAATTTCTTCCAGATTGTGAGGATCGGTCGTGACGCGCAGCATGTCGGGCAACCAACGTTTGTCGGCGTTCAGCCAGACTTTCGGCCCGCCAGCCGGGTACATATTTTTCAGGATAAACTGGTCTTTATCATCAACCTTTTCGTAGTCCGCGATAATCGCTGTGCGCAAATCATCAGAGCGGTCAATGTGAACGCTTTTATGCAGCTTATAAATACCGGCCTGTGCGCCTTTGTTCACGCGCTTCAACCAGTTCTCGACCGTGCGTTTAAAACCGGGAATCGGTTGGCCGTAAACAGCGGTTTCGACTTTGAAATAAACGAAAGATTGATCGTCAGCTTTCTTGAACGGTTTGATCAACAGGCGAGCGTGAGGCTTGTTGATGTTTTTATCTTTGGGGCTGATCACGTAGGCAACCAACGTGCCTTCCGCAACGGTGCCCGGCATGAATTCTACAGCCTTTTCGCCCGCGTCACCTTTGTTCTCAGGCGTTGCTAGGCGCATGCAGGTTGTCTTATCCCAACGGCGCCCGGTAGACATTCCGATCACATCGTAAGGATGCGCAGAAATCACGCAGGTGTATTCGTCTTTGTGTGCCGAACGTTGCGGATCGTTTGCGAATTCTTTAATGGCTTCAGCATCACGCAGAAGCTTGCCAATGCGCACGCGGCGTTTACCGTCCGGGGCCACTGCGATTCCGTTGATGTAATCTTCGATGGAATACCCGGCTTCGTGGATTGCGTGGAATACCGCACTCGGCACCACAACGCGGTCGGCCTTCGTTTTCTTGATCGGAATATACAGCCGATAACCTTTGCTATTTTTAGGCAGGAATTTACGGATGGCTTTCACACCGACTCCGTTTTTATCCCAGCCCTTTACGAATGGGCGCGCAACACTAAGTCGTACTGCGGCCACAGCCAATTGCATTTCCATGCGGTTACTCCAAGCCGTGCATTTCTCTTTCTTCTTGAGTCATCCAGCGCTTGCGCACGTAGTCAAGAAAGCCTTTGGTATCCACGCGCAGTTTTCGTTTTACGCGTTTGATCTTTTCGAGGAATTCCAAATCTTCGCCGCCTTTCGCGTATCCAAGCAGCTTGTTGAAATCGTAAACGGCGCGTTTTTCTACGTCGATATAACGCTTCATGTCGTTAATCTGACGACGTACACGGTCGCGGGCTTTGCGCTCTTCTTTGTGCTTGGCACCTTTGACGAATTGCGTGCCGAAATCTTCGTTTGGTTTGAAGACGATTTGAGACGCCACGTACCACGCTTGCAGGTCGCCATCCGGGCCGGGGTCAAAACCTTTCTTCGCACCGAATTTCGGTTTCTTCTTGTCGCTGACTTCCAACTTGATTTTCTTGCGCTTATCCAGATTCACAAAGTCTTCAAACTTTTCGTACTGGAAAAGCTCAATGCCGTTACGTTTCGCCAACAGCGCCAGTGTCAGGCTGTCATTCGATTTGTATTTGGCTTCGCGCTCGGCCATGAAATGGATTTCCTTCACGTACTTTACGCAAGGAATATACAGCTTGTCGGCAAACAAACGGTCTTCCATTTCATCGGAGGTCACGTGCTTCTGACTGGCCCAGTAATCAACAGGTTTAATCTGGTAATTCTGGCCCATCTTCTGGCCGTCGAGGACAAACACCACGTGCGTAAAACCGATTTCGCTTTTGAAATAGTGGCTGTGCTTCGAGCGCGCAAGGCTCAAGAAGTATTGCTGCTTTCCGAATTCAGACTCGACGCCTTCGTTGGTTGCAGCGAGTTTAAAGCGGTTGTTTTGCAGGGCCGGGATCGCGTATTCCATCGGGATCAAATGATACAGAACAGAACTACCCGCCAGCGCAATTTCCATTTCCATTAGGTGAAATCCTTCGCCGGTTTATAAACCATCAGCAGGCTACCCCATTCATCTTTGAAAAGCTTTTTCGTCTCTTCCAAAGTTGCATCGAGTTTGAGTGCTGGTCGGAACCCGTTTTTGTAGAACACGTGCAGGCTGGCGATGCTGCTGACCTGACCGCCGATATCCGATTTATACGTGCGGACAATTCCCTTCAGCAGGAAATCACCGTGGCCCTGTCCGCGTGATTCTTCATTGACCACGTAATCGGTTACGCTGTGTTTGCACGGCGAGAATTGCCCGCCAGTTTTCACGCAGATGTAACCGTGTTCGGAACGAAATTCTTTACCGAAATGTTCGCCCCGGTCACTGACTTTAATTGAGGCCCCGAGGGCGATCATCACTTCCATTTTATTTCCTCGAACGTGCGGTTGCCATTGCGGCCCGTTTGAACATCGTGAGTTTGCGTTGCAGGGCCATCAGACGGCGCAGCAGGCCGTCGTGTGCAGAGTCCGATTCGTGCAGAGCTTGCAACTGCTTTTTAATCTGTGCGATTTCCTGACGCATGTGGTCAACTTGTGCGCGGTATGCAGCGGCGCCATTCCCATTGGTCGCACCGGTACGGGCACCCGCGTAAATCGAACCCGGATGTTTCTTGAGGTATTTTCTTTTTGCGTTCGAAGCTTTTGCGTGGAACCAATGGGATTTAGCCATGTTTATTTACTCTGTTCTTTACGCAGTTCGGGAAGGTCAGCCGCAACCGCCAAAAAGAATTGAGCGAACTTGCGGATTTCTTGTGGTGTGCGGGATTGGCTGGAACCGGTCGCCATGTAGGAAACATCGGCCAGCAAACGGTCGCCGTCCATTGCATCAGCAGCATTCAGGACGAAATATGAATCCACGTCAGCCAGCGGGATTGCTTCGTAATATTCAGCAGGCCCCGGATCAAGTGCGGTATCCAACGCGAGTTCATAAAGCACTTTCGATTTCGTGAAACGCACGGCCATGATTTTGGCTTTCAGTGCATGTTTCTGGACTTGATCCGGCGTGAAATCGTGAATTGCCGGGTGAAAAAACACAGGCTCGCCAATGGCGTAGCGGCTCGGCAGCAGCGTAGGTTCAGCAGCGGTTGCGATTTCCATTTTCATGCGGCACACACCATTGTTTTTGCGGCTTCAGGATGTTTTGCCTCGAACTCTTTCCAGCTTTTCAGAAAGCGTTCGGTGCGTTCTTTGTTCTGCGCATAACGAGCGGCCTTTTGTTCCGGCGTTTCGTTTTCGTAGCGCTTGTGCAATTCACTGACGTTGAAAGTGCGTACCATTTATTTCACCGGAATTTCGACGGCTTCGTTGGAATCCCATTCGAAGCGTTTGTGGATTTGCTGTTCGCCGTCTTTGCCTTCGAGGTACAGGATAAAATCAATCTTATCCATCTGTTCGGCGTACTGGTTGATATTGTTGCGGATGGCTTCTTGCTTATCACCTTTGCCGCGACTCAACAGCGGGTTGCCGTGCTTCGTGTCACGAATTTCGTAACCAATAATCTTGTAACCACGCGGGGCCATATTTGCAGCCGCGACCGCCAAAATCATTTCCATTAAATTTAGTCCCGTGTGTTATTGGTTTGGTTGGCCGTAAAGTTTGGTCATCAGGGCGTCAATGACTTCAAGTTTATCGTCCACGTTGTGCTGGTGAACGCTAAACCAGTACGCAGTTTTTTGATCAGGCTCACCAATGTTAATCCGTGCCCGGCCACTGTATTCAACGTTTCCGCCATCGTCCAAAGACATTTGCAATTCAGCGCGAACCACACCCGCGCTATCTTTGAAAGTTTTGTAGGCCGCAAGGTCTTTGGAATCTGGATCACCGGGCAAGACAACAATCTGACCGTCTTGAATGGTGTCTTTATCTTTGGTGCGAATTTCGTAACCTTGCGCCACAAGCACCGCTTTGAATTTCTCGGTGTCGTTGCGGTCGCCAGCCAAAGCCAATTGCATTTCCATTTAATTCACCCTGTTCTGGCGGCGCGTTTGCCGCATTACGTGAGCGACATACCACGGCATAGCGTGCGCTTCTTTCTTCGATGGGCCAGCGTTATTGCCGCCGTAGTCGGGGCCGGGAACACCTTGCGGATGCGGCCCAGCGCCAAGCAAGCCGGGAACCCCAACAGGCCCGCATTCGCTACCACAACCGCACTCAGGCCCCTTGCAAGTAGGGCCACAGGGGCCGCGTGGCCCTTCCGGGCCTTTTTCGCCACGCTGACCAATACAAACACCGCTTTCGTATGCGTCCATCGGTTATTCCGTCAGTTCGTCATTGTGCAAATCGAAATAGCCGGTGTTACCTATGGCGCTTTTGATTTGGTTCGGATAAAACGCAACAATCTGCGTCATAGCGCCGTCACTGTCGTCGATGATTCCGTCATAACCCGCGTCTTCCAATTCTTGCCGATATTGTTTCGCGGCCTTCGCATTGGCGACACTGAAATTGTCACCCTTCGCTTGGAATTCTTGGCTAATTGCAACGACACGGGAATAACCCTGCGACTGATCTTGCCAATTGTGTTTGTCGATGATGTACGGATTTTGCAGGCTCAAATAAACGGGGATGATGTGACCACCATCGCCGCCCGTGCCGTAGGAACTGGCGATCTTGTGCGAAGCTGTGAAATAAAAGCCTTCGCCCAAATAACCAAAGTCCTGTTTACCATGGTGCGCCCGGCTGAACTCTTTGAATTCGTGTTTCGTGCCGTGGTAAACCCGCAACGGCTGGTAGTTTTTATCGACGACTTTGCTGTGTTTGAACCACCGGAAAAATGAGGCAGTTTGTTGTTGCTTAGTCGTAGCCAACGCAAGCAGCATTTCCATTTGTTAAACCTTCTCAGGGCCGGTGCGTTTCAGGATATACGTTTCGCGCAGCAAAACCGTGCGGTCGCCGTCGTCTGCGTAAAGCGCAAGATCCGCTTTCATCCCCAGCGACATAAGGCGATCCATTTGTTTTGTCGCCTGTTTGGCGGTAGCGGCACGGCCACGCCCCAAGACGTTGAAGGTGCCTACGTGATACAGCACAAAATGAGTGACCTTGGAACCTTTCGGCAATTTGTCTACCGAAACCGGGTTTTTATCATTGGCAACAGCCAGTACCATTTCCATATTTATTCGCCCTTCGGTTTGTGTTTTGCCTTGTGTGCCGCAAGACGTTCCCGTGCGCTCACCATCGGTTTGCGCGGGCCTTTGAGTTTTTTAACAGCATCGCGTGCTTCTCGCAGCACTTCCACAGCTTTCATGTGCTGGTCAGAAAGCGCTTGATATTCTTTATTGCGAATTGCTTTAACGCGGTGGTGCCGTTCCGTGTCTTGACCGAGGCGTGGAATTTTGATTCCAGCTTTTTTGCTTTCGGCAGTCAGCTTGGCTTTCAGCTTGTCGAGTTTGGCGCGCAGGTCACGCACAATTTCGCGTTTCTTCTGTACGTCGAGCTTGGCGCGATTCAGTGCGAAGTCACCGGTTGTTACGGTGCCTGCTAGAGCGATTTGCATTTCCATATTTATTCTGCACTCTTCGTCGCGAGGTCAATCGCTTTTTGGATTTTGGAGTTTGGGCGCGTGTTCGTTTTTTCGTAGACAGGCAGGAATACCGAAGGGTCGATATAGTTGGCGATTGCCGTGGTGGCCGTCACTTTCTCCCCGGCCAAATGACCGAGTTCCTTACCGATTTTCAAACACTGCGTTTCGATCCATTTATTCACGTCAGCATCGCGGGCGCGGGCACCGAACGGACATTTATCCATCAGCAATTTCGCCATCGCTGTACCGCGCAGCTTACGGAATTTATGGATACTAAATCCTTCAGGAAATCCGAGGTCACGCAGGTAGCCGTTTACTTGG
>Ga0247818_10000068_pt1 | contig 55594 bp, 45 predicted proteins | sample 13C_Glucose_Day1_FD_192424 | JGI IMG/M metagenome (GOLD analysis project Ga0247818, IMG submission 192424) | Soil microbial communities from agricultural site in Penn Yan, New York, United States - 13C_Glucose_Day1 | ecosystem: Environmental > Terrestrial > Soil > Agricultural land | place...
GAAGAAATGGGCCGCATCCCCGGCACCATCGCGCTGTTCGGCTGCTTCCTGATCATGATCATCATCCTCGCGGTGCTGGCGCTGATCGTGGTGAAGGCTCTGGCTGAAAGCCCGTGGGGCATGTTCACCGTCATGGCGACTATTCCGATCGCGATGTTCATGGGCATCTACATGCGCTACATCCGTCCGGGCCGTATTGGTGAAATTTCCGTCATCGGCGTATTACTGCTGCTGGGTTCGATCTGGTTGGGCGGGCAGATTGCTGCCGATCCAGTGTGGGCCAAGGCCTTCAGCTTCACCGGCGTGCAAATTACCTGGATGCTGATCGGCTACGGGTTTGTCGCTGCGGTACTGCCGGTATGGCTGATTCTGGCACCGCGTGACTACCTCTCCACGTTCCTGAAAATCGGCACCATCGTCGCCCTGGCCATCGGTATTCTGGTGACCATGCCGGAGCTGAGAATGCCGGCGTTGACCCAATTCGTCGATGGCACCGGTCCGGTATGGAAGGGCGGTCTGTTCCCGTTCCTGTTCATCACCATCGCCTGTGGCGCGGTCTCCGGTTTCCACTCGCTGATTGCTTCCGGTACCACGCCGAAGTTGCTGGCCAGTGAAGGTCATGCCCGCTACATCGGTTACGGCGGCATGCTGATGGAATCGTTCGTGGCGATCATGGCCATGGTAGCTGCCTCGGTGATCGATCCGGGTGTGTACTTCGCCATGAACAGTCCGGCCGCCGTCGTCGGTGCCGATGCTGTGACCGTCGCGCAAACCGTCAGCAGCTGGGGCTTTGCAATCACCCCGGAAGCGCTGCAGGCAGTCGCCCATGACATCGGCGAAACCACCATCCTGGCCCGTGCCGGTGGTGCGCCGACCCTGGCGGTCGGTATCGCGCAGATCCTGCACAGTGTGTTGCCGGGTGAAAACACCATGGCGTTCTGGTACCACTTCGCGATCCTGTTCGAAGCGCTGTTCATCCTCACCGCTGTGGACGCCGGTACCCGTGCCGGTCGCTTCATGCTGCAGGACTTGCTCGGCTCCTTTGTGCCGGCGCTGAAACGCACCGAATCCTGGACCGCCAACCTGGTGGCAACCGCCGGTTGCGTGGCGATGTGGGGTTACCTGTTGTACCAAGGCGTGATCGACCCACTGGGCGGCATTAATACCCTGTGGCCGCTGTTCGGTATCTCCAACCAGATGCTGGCCGGTATCGCGTTGATGCTTGGCACTGTCGTGCTGATCAAGATGAAACGTCAGCGTTATGTCTGGGTAACGTTGCTGCCGGCCGTTTGGCTGTTGATCTGCACCACAACCGCGGGCTTCATCAAGCTGTTCGACGCCAATCCGGCAATCGGCTTCCTGGCCTTGGCCAAGAAGTACAGCGATGCGCTGGCCAATGGTCAGGTGCTGGCCCCGGCGAAGAGCGTTGATCAGATGCAGCACGTGATTTTCAACGCCTACACCAACGCAACGCTGACCGCTTTGTTTCTGTTCGTGGTGTTCAGCATCCTGTTCTTTGCCCTCAAAGTCGGCGTCGCCGCCTGGGGCACCAAGGAACGCACGGATAAAGAAGCGCCATACCAAGCGCTGCCGGATGCCTGATCATGTTCAATGACCTGAGTCGTCTGGGCAAATACCTCGGTCAGGCCGCACGCCTGATGGTGGGCATGCCCGACTACGACAACTACGTCGAGCACATGCAGACCAAGCACCCGGACAAGCCGCTGATGGACTACGAGGCGTTCTTTCGGGAACGCCAGGAGGCCCGTTACGGCAGTAAGGCTGGACCGAAGTGTTGTTGAGTGAATAAAAAAACCGGCCTGAACAGGCCGGTTTTTTTATGCGCGATGTTGTAAAACCCTCGGATTACGCCGCAAGGCGATCCGAGTCATCATCACTGTGCGAACGCTGAACCCCGACCCTGCAATCGCGAGTCGCGGAGTCTCGCTGGTGTGCTTGCATTGCCCGATCCGCCAGTTTGGCTTTGTGAATCAGGCGACACAGCACGGCGGCCGTGGCGATGGACAACAGTGGCCAGTAAATGAACAGCGCTTTCAGGGACATGGCGTTTTCTCACGCGGCCGACGTTTTTCGTGACTGCCGAATCTGTACGGCAGTGGTGTAATGTCATTGTGACATCTTTTTGTGACAAATAATGTTGATTGTTGAGCTTCAGCATGAAAATTTTGTAGGAATTGCCATGTGCCCGTTACTTCCCAAACCAAAGCGGGATAGCCGTTTGTCGGGGGTATCGGTATGCTCTGCGCGTCGTCTGAATGCCATCGATTAATAACTACAGTGATGCCATGAGCCAATCAGAATCGCGTGCGAATGTTCTAGCGCTGTATCCGGAAGACTCCCGCGAGGCAGCGGCGTTGCTCAAGCAAGCCGTTCCTTTGATGGTTCGCCATAACATTCCGCCCAATCCTGTGCATTACGCGCTCTGGTACACCTACAGCAAAGGTCAGGATCCGGAGCTCAACCGGCACCTGGACAGGGTTCTTCGCGACTTCGACGGATGCCCGCCGGAGTCCGCGTCCCGGCTGTTTCGCGAATACATCATTCGTGACGAACTCGAAGACGTTCGCGCCGAGCAACAACAGGTCTTCAGTCTGGTTGATGGTATGGAGCGCGACGTTTCGCGCAGTGTGATGGGCAGCCAGAACTTCCAGAACCGCTTGGGCCAGTGCCTGGAAATGCTCGACGAACCGGTCAGCGACCGTTTGCCGGGCATTCTCAGTGAGCTGCAGCAGAGCACCCGCGTGATGCAGAGCCAGCAGGAGCGCTTCCTCGGCCAGTTGCAGTCGGCGCAAAACGAAATCAAGACCCTGCGCGACAAGCTGGAACGCGCCCAACGGGCCGCGACCCTCGATGGCTTGACCGAACTGCTCAACCGCACGGCGTTTACGCGCTTGCTGGAGCAGGCGCTGGGCAAGGCCTCCCGGCGAGTAGCGCTGGTGATGCTGGATATCGACCATTTCAAGCAGTTCAACGATCAGTACGGCCACCCCTTGGGCGATCGCGTTTTGCAGCACGTCGGGCAGGTGTTGCGCGGCGCGCTGCCAGCCCATGCGTTCGCCGGACGTTACGGCGGGGAGGAGTTCTGCGTCGTGCTGGAAGGCTGCGCCGATCTGGCCAGCGCCCGCGCCTACGCCGAACAGCTGCGCCTGAAAGTGCAATCGTTGCGGATCAAGGCGCGTGGTACCGACACGGTGCTCGATACCATCACCGCGTCTTTCGGTGTCGCCTTCGCCGAGCCCTGCGACAACCTGGAAAGCCTGGTGACACGCGCCGACGACGCGTTGTATGAAGCCAAGCGCAACGGTCGCAATCAAGTGCAAGCCCTGCATCAAAGCCCGGCACTGCAGTCGTAAACCTGCGATTGCGTTGCGCCGGACTTTGAAGGGCTGTTACTGACCGTCCACGCTGCGCGGCACGCCGAGGGGGTTGCTGTCTCGCAGGACCTCGGGCAACAGCGCGTCAGGGAAGCCCTGATAGGTCAACGGACGCAAAAAGCGTTCGATCGACGTCATGCCCACAGAGGTGAAGCGGCTGTCTGACGATGCCGGAAACGGTCCGCCGTGAATGGTCGCGTATGACACTTCCTGCGGATGGGCAAAAGCGTTGACCACGATCCGTCCGGTCCGCCGCTCCAGTATCGGCAGTAATCGCCGGGCCAGATCGAAATCTTCCTGTTCAAGATGCATTGCCGCGCTGAGCTGACCGCGCAGCGCGCGAGCGACTGCGAGCATTTGCGCCTCATCCTTGACCTTCACCAGCAGCGCTGCCGGACCAAACACTTCATGTGCGAGTGCCGACTCGCCGAGGAAGCGTTCGCCGTCCACTTCCAGCAAGGCTGACTGACCATCGAGATCCGCCACCGCCGACAAGCCCTCGACGACAGGCTGGGCACCCGCGCTTTGCAGTTGGTCCAGACCGCTGAGGTAGGACGCGTGAATACCCGGCGTCAACATCGGACGTGCCGGCGCATCTGCCACCCGTTGGATCATGGCCGCGCGCATGGCGTCGAATCCGGTGCCTTCGACTGCAATCAGGATCGCCGGTTTGAGACAGGCCTGGCCGACGTTGACCAACATGCGTTCGGTAAACCCGTCGCCAATTTGTGCACCGCGAACAGCCAATGCCTGGGGCAGGATGAACGTCGGGTTAACACTGGTCATCTCGGTAAACACCGGGATCGGGTCGGGGCGCAGTTGGGCGCGGCGATACAGTGCCATGCCTCCTTGTTCGGAACCGGTGAAGGTCACGGCCTTGATCAGCGGATGGTCGACCAACGCTTCGCCGATGGCATTGCCACCGCCCCGCACCATGGAGAACACGCCTTCCGGCAAGCCGCTGTCCTGCACGGCTTTGCGAATGGCCCTGGCCTGAATTTCCGAGGCGCCAGGGTGGGCGTTGTGAGCCTTGACGATCACCGTCGCGCCCGCCGCCAGTGCCGAAGCGGTATCGCCACCGGCCACCGAGTAACTGATGGGAAAGTTACTCGCGCCGAATATCGCCACCGGGCCGAGGGCGATTTTCTGCAAACGGTGGTCCATGCGCGGTCGCGGTTGGCGATCAGGTTGCGCCGGGTCGATAGCCAGTTGCAGGAACCGGCCTTTGCGCACCACATCGGCAAATTGACGGAACTGGATGGCGGCCTTCGCCGCTTCGCCCTGTAGTTGCGCCTCGGGCAGGCCGGTTTCCAGCGCGGCCCGTGCTGCCAGGGGCAGGGCGACTGCATCGAGGTTATCGGCGATGCGCTCGAGGAACGCTGCCCGTTCAGTCAGCGAGGTATGGCTGTACTGATCGAACGCTTCGTCGGCGAGGTTCGCCGCCATGTCCACTTCCACCACGCCACCGAAGGCGAAGTCCGGCTCGATGAGTTGATTGGTCGAGGGATTAAGCGCTTTCATGGTCCCGGCACTGGCGGGGACTTCGTTGGCGCCGATTAACAGGTTTCCGGTCAGTTTCATGTTCAGCTCACGACTTGAGGGTGGCGATCAGTTGCTCGGTCGTCACAATCGAATGGGCGTACGTCGGGCCGTTGAGTTCATGGGCGGCGTGCATCATTTCCGGCTTGAAAGCGGCGGTAGCGTCGCGCACCAGGGTGACGTGGTAGCCGAGCTCTTGTGCGTAACGGGCAGTGGCTTCGATGCAGGTGTTGGCGAGCAGGCCGACGATGATCACGTGGGTAATGCCTTTCTGCTTGAGCCGGAAATCCAGGTCGGTATTGGCAAAGCCGCTGGAACCCCAATGCTCCTGAACGATGATGTCGCCGTCCTGCGGCGCAAAATCGGGATGCCATTCGCCGCCCCATTCGCCGCGTGCGAAGTGGTGCATGTGCTGGATCTTGCATTGGGTAGGGCTCGGGTGATCCCAGTTTTCGTAGTCGCCTTGTTCCCAGCGACGGTGCGGTACGATGACCACCTGGATGTCGAGGGCGCGGACGGTGCGGTCGAGGCTGCGCAGGTTATCGAGCAGGCCGACCTGGTTGGCGATGGGTTCGAGCAGGGGGAAGATCTTGCCGCCTTCGGACAGGAAATCGTTGTAGGGATCGACCAGCAGGTAAGCGGTTCGATCAAGCGGGTAGGCTGCGTTGGACATGACTAATTCTCCAGGGATTTAGACTGACCCATGCGATGGGCTTGCCCCTGCATGGTGTTAATATGATAATCATAGTAACTAGGAAAGAGGCAAGCCCGTATGGCGGTAAAGAAGAATAGTCCTGAAACGTTGTGCCCGATTGCACGGGCCGAGGACATCGTCGGCGATCGCTGGACCGTGCTGGTTTTACGCGAATTGTTCATGCGCAATCATCGTTATGACGAGATTCAGGCGCAGACGGGCGGCACCCCGCAAATGGTCGCGGCGCGTCTTAAAAGTCTGGAGGCTGACGGCATGGTCGAGCGCCGCGCCTACAGCGAGCGGCCGCCGCGCCACGAGTACCACCTCACCGGCAAGGGTGAGGCGTTTTACTCGGTGGTATTAGCGTTGCGCGCCTGGGGTGAGACGTGGTGCAAATCCGCGGATGAGGGCCTGGCCGTGCGTTACACCCACAAGACCTGCGGCCAGCCTGCGGGGCTGGGACCGTTGTGCGAGCATTGCGGTGAGTTGTTGCGCCGGGAAGAGCTGATCAGCGAGCCTGCGCCGGCCTATGCCGAGGAACGCAAAGCACGACGTGAAGCCTTCAAGGGCAATCGTGGGGCGATGGCAGACAAGCAAGAAACGTGACGCACCGATGGCTTTTGTAGCAGCAGGCGAAGCCAGCTGCTACGGATCACGTTATGTCCTGACGTTTACTATTCGTTCGCATAATAGTGACCATCACCGATCACAAGTTCTGTTGCTTGCGGCAAACAAGGAAAATCGCGCCCATCTGAAATGCTTCTACCGGAATCGGCGCGATGAATATTTTTACTCGATCGGCTCTTTTGGCAACCTTGCTGTTGGCAGGCTGTGCCTCAACGCCAAACGACCCAACGCTGACCTTGCAGACGAAAAAAGCACCTGAGGATTACGCTCAGTGTGTGCTGCCAAAACTGCATGAAGGCGCGCTGCACACCACCGTCTCGGAAAACGCGCGCAGCTACCGGATTGTGGTTTCGAGCAAGGTCGCTGCCAACGATGTCCTGGAGGCCTACAAGGGCAAGGTGTTCTTGTATGAACGTACCTTGCTGGCGTCGACCTTCGGCCCTTCGCGGCTTGAACGCGCCGCGCAGGAATGCCTCTAGGCAACCGTCTAACCCGCCTGTTTCCTTCGCATCGACACGCATCTGACGAACGTGTCGATGCTGTTTGTCGCCCCGGTTTTTCTTTGCGTTTTTTAATACTGATCAAGTGTTCAATTGTGTTGCGTCGGAGGTATTCGCCTCGATATAGTGGCCAAATAATATCAACTATAAATCACCTGCCAGCAGGGCTGCGGCACTCTCGTTTTTGCGTGGTCTGTTTGCTGGTTGACGAATCGTTCATTCGAGAATGTTCATGCCTAATCGCTCTCTGCACTTCAAACTGTTCTGGACGGCACTGATGGGTACCGTCGTCGTCATGGCGCTGCTGCTGGGGTCCATTGCGTACATCGCCTATGGTTCGTCCGTCAAAGAAACGTTTGCCCTGGTCGATACCATCGTCAAGGCCAACGCCAAGGAAGTGGAAGTTGAACTCGGTGTCGGTTTTACCGTGGCCGAATCCCTGGCCAGTGTCGCGACTGCCATGCAACAACAGCAGGTCGATCGCAAAACCGCCGATGCAATGACGCGCCAATTGTTCGAGGCCAACCCGACGTTGTTGGGGCTTGGTCAGTACTGGGAACCGAACGCGTTCGACGGCAAGGACAGCGAATTTGCCAACCAGCCAAACCATGATGCCACGGGTCGTTACCTGACCTATTGGAACCGTGCCAGTGGCGGGGTGAAGTCCGAAGTGTTGAGTGGTTACGTACCGGAAAACGCGGACAACCAGTATTACTACCGACCGCTGCGCACCCGTCAGCCGTGGGCCTCTGAGCCCTATGCGTACGGCATCGGCAGTGGGCAGAAGGTGATGCTGATGTCGATCATGGTGCCGCTGTTGCAAGGTGGCAAAGCATTGGGCGTGGCAGGGGTGGATATCCCGCTTGAAAGCATCACCCGTCAACTCTCGACCATCGATGCCTATAAAGGTTATGGCGCGCTGATTTCCAGCGATGGCCTTTACGCCAGCCACCCCGATGCCAAGCGCTTGAGCCAACCTGCGGACGAGTTGCCGACGGCTGCCAAAGACGCGATCAAGGCGGGCCAGTCTTACAGTTTCGAGCGCGATGGCTGGGGTTATGTATTGCAACCGGTGCACATCGGCAAGTCGCCAAACAACTGGGCGCTGATGGTCGCTTATCCGCTGGCTGAAGCCATGGCCGGCATCAATCAGTTCCTTTACACGGCAGTGGTCATTGGTCTGGTGGCGTTGCTGGTCCTGGCCATTGTGCTGTGGCATTTGCTGGCGTGGCAGATCCGTCCGCTGTCCGGTCTCACCGTGGGCATCCAGGCCTGGGGCGGCGAACTGGGACTGCGCTTCGAACAACGCAGTGGCGATGAAACCGGGAAATTGGCCGGGGCTTTCAATCAATTCATTCAGCGTCTGGGGGATCTTGTGGGTTCGATTCGTCATAGCAGCACCGCACTGATGCAGATCTCCAATCACTTGGGCGATACCACCCAAGCGGTCGCCGAGCGTGCAACCTCGCAACACACCGCCACCGAAGAAATGGCCAGTGGCGTTACGGCACTGGCGCACTCGGTGACCGAGATGTCGCAGCAAGCCGAAGACGTGGAGCAACTGGCTCGCAACACCGAAGTGTTGACCACCAATATTTCCGGCGACATGAGCCAGACCCTGGCCGGCATTACCCACATCGACCAAACCATGGACGTGGTGGCCGGTGCCGTGGGTGATCTGGAGAAACGTTCGCAACAGATCGCCGGCATCATCGCGGTGATCCGCAGCATCGCCGATCAGACCAACCTGTTGGCCCTCAACGCCGCAATCGAAGCGGCGCGGGCAGGGGAGCAGGGCCGAGGGTTCGCCGTGGTGGCGGACGAAGTGCGGCAGTTGGCGGAGCGCACCAGTCGCTCGACCGGTGAAATCGGCGAAATGATCGGCGCTATCGGTTCGGACGTGCGCAACACGGTGGCCAACGTCCATCAGGTCGGCGAAGCGGTGCGTCAGGGCGTGGTGCAACTGACCACGTCTGCCCAGGGCGTGGACCAGATTCGCCAGCATGCCCAGGATATTCTGGCGCGCATCAGCGAAGTGGCACGCCAGACCCAAAGCCAGGCGGCCACCGGTGAACAGCTGTCGGTCGCGATCCAGGGTGTGAGTCGCATTTCTGAGCAGAATGACCATGCGATTCGCAGCCTGCTCGACCAGTCGCAGCAACTGCGTGATCAGGCGGGTTCCTTGAACCAGCAACTGACGCAATTCCGCGACTGATGCTCAAATTCTCACTGTAGGAACCGGCTTGCTGGCGATGGCGACCGAACAGTCGACATCGCCAGCAAGCCGGCACCTTCAAGGAGATTATTGTCGCGCGGAGGTGCTGTTGCGCAGCGTCAGCTCGAACGGCAGCACCACATGCCGCTGGGCCAGCGGCTTCTTCTCGATCAGCGTGATCAGCATCTCGACGGCTTTGCGGCCGAACATTTCCGCCGGTTGCGCGATGGTCGTCAGCGGCGGGTCGCAGTAGGCCGCGAAAGGAATGTCATCGAAACCCACCAGCGAAACATCCTCGGGGACGCGCAAGCCCTGTTGCTTGATGTGCTTCAACGCGCCGATGGCCATCTCGTCGTTTTCGCAAAACAACGCCGTGGGGCGGTCGGCGAGTTTCAGCATCGCTGCCGCGCCGTCATACCCGGCTTTCAGGCTGAAGTCGCCGTGGCAGATCAACGCCGCATCCGAGGCGATGCCGGCCAGATGCAGGGCATCCTGATAACCAGCCACACGGTCGCGGGTCAGCGGGCTGCTTTTCGGGCCTTTGATCAGGCCGATGCGGCGGTGGCCGAGTTCGATCAAATGTTCGGTCATGGCCTTGGCGGCAGCGCGGTTGTCGAGGCTGATCGTGGGATGACGCCCACCCTGAATCACCTCGCAGGCGTTGACGATGGGCGGCAGTTCGGCGCTGGGGAACGGCGCTGCGAACGGGTCGTAGGCGCGCAACTGGATCACGCCGTCGGCCTGGTGGTTGTACACCAGCTCGGCGAATTCCCGTTCGATTTCCTCGCGCCCCTGGGTGTCGCACAACAGCAAGCGATAGTTCGCGGCCTGGGCGGCTTGCTGCGCACCGCTGATAACCCGTGCAAAAAAAGTGTTGGCGATGGCCGGTACCAGAATCACCAGGTTGCCAGTCCGACGTGAGCGAAACTGCACCGCCATCAGGTTGGGTCGATAACCTGCCTGTTCCACGGCGGCGTTGACCTTGTCCCGGGTTTCGGGGAGCACGCGCTCGGGTGACTTCAATGTTCGGGACACCGTGGCCACCGAGACACCGGCCAGCCGGGCTACTTCGCGGATATTGGACAAGACCACCTCGTTTTCAAACAGCGCGGCCGGCGAGCTTACCGCAGGTCGGCCATGGGCTGAAATGTTCCTGGAGGATTAACCGGGGTTTGACACAACACGCAACTGAGCCTAAATTTCCGCCACGATGTAACCGGTTACATCATGGCCGGATTTCAATCCAATTCGAGAAAAAATGCAATGAACGCTGCCGTGCCAAAAATAAGAATGGGTTTTGTCGGAGGCGGTGAGGGGGCTTTCATTGCCCAGGCTCATCGTCAGGCCGCCGGCCTCGATGGGCGCTTTGAACTGGTGTGCGGGGCGTTTAGCCGTAACGCCCAAAACAACCAGAACACTGGTGCAGTGCTGGGCCTGACGCCTTCACGCTGTTACAGCGACTGGCAGCAAATGATCGAAGCCGAGCGCGCATTGCCGGCCGAGCAGCGCATGGAGCTGGTGGTGATCGTCACCCCCAATCATTTGCACGCGCCGGTGGCCAGCCAGGCCCTGGGTGCGGGTTTTCATGTGTTCAGCGAAAAACCTGCGGCGCTCAATCTCGCTGAACTGCTTGACCTCAAAAAGGTGGTCGAGCGCAGCCAGCGTCTTTACGGCCTCGCCCACACTTACCTGGGTTACCCGATGGTCTGGCAGGCGCGCGCGATGGTGCGCAGCGGCGTGATCGGCGCGGTGCGCAAGGTGATCGTCGAGTATCCGCAAGGCTGGCTGAGCCAGGATGTGGCCGGGCAGGGCAACAAGCAGGCCGCGTGGCGAGACCTGCCCGAGCAGTCCGGTTTGGGTGGATGCATCGGTGATATCGGTACCCATGCCTTTTCCTTGGCCGAGTTTGTCGCGGATCAACCCATCCAGCATCTGTGCGCGATGCTGGGCGTGCACATCGAAGGCCGACAGTTGGACGATGACGCTTCGATGCTGTTCAAGATGGCCGATGGCGCCAGTGGCGTGCTGATCGCCAGTCAGGTCTGCGCGGGCGAAGAGAATCCGCTGAAGATCCGGGTCTACGGCGACAAGGGCGGGCTGGAGTGGCGGCAGGAAGAACCCGCCAGTCTGGTCCATCGTGCCCTCGATCAACCGCTGCGCATCCTGCGTTCCGGTGTCGGCCAGCCGTGGTTGTGCGAAGCCGCCAGCCAGCGGATGCGCTTGCCCGCCGGGCACCCCGAAGGCTATCTCGAAGCCATGGCCAACCTTTACGGCGATTTTGCCAACGCAATTCGTGGCGGTGTTGCCGGCCATGACGCTCCCGGCGTTCCCGGCATCGACGTCGGCCTGCGGGGCATGGCGTTCATTGAAACCGTCATCGCCAACCATCGCGGCGACGCCAAGTGGACCGAACTGGTCTGCACCCCATGACTCTGGAGAATCCCGTGACCAACACCGCTCAATCCACTAACGGCATGCGCGGCCCGGGGATTTTCCTCGCGCAGTTCATGTCCGCCGAGGCGCCGTTCGACACCTTGGCCAACATCGCCCGCTGGGCGGCATCCCAAGGGTACAAGGGCATTCAGTTGCCAACACTGGGGACGCAATTCATCGACCTGGCGCGCGCAGCCGAAAGCCAGAGTTACTGCGACGAATTGAGGGCTGTGTGTGCCGAGGCGGGCGTCGAAATCAGTGAGCTGTCGACCCATCTGCAAGGCCAACTGGTGGCGGTGCACCCGGCGTTCGACACGCTGTTCGATGACTTTGCACCCGAGCCTTTGCGCGGTCAGCCCGAGGCGCGAACGGCGTGGGCCATCGACCAGTTGAAACTGGCGGCGCGCGCCAGTCAGCGCCTGGGCCTGAAAGCTCACGCGACGTTTTCCGGTGCGCTGCTCTGGCCCTATATGTACCCGTGGCCGCAGCGTCCGGCGGGTCTGGTCGAACAGGGTTTTGCTGAATTGGCCAAGCGCTGGTTGCCGATCCTCGATTGCTTTGAGGAGGCCGGTGTCGACCTGTGCTACGAAATTCATCCCGGCGAAGACCTGCATGACGGCGCCTCGTTCGAGCGTTTTCTTGAAGCGGTCGATCACCATCCCCGTGCCGCCATCCTCTACGACCCGAGCCATCTGTTGCTGCAGCAGATGGACTATCTGGGTTTCATCGATCGCTACCACGAACGCATCCGCATGTTCCACGTCAAGGACGCCGAGTTCCGCCCCGATGCCCGTTCCGGTGTCTATGGCGGTTATCAAGGTTGGGTCGAGCGGCCGGGGCGTTTTCGTTCGTTGGGCGATGGCCAGATCGATTTCAAATCGATTTTCAGCAAGCTCACCCAATACGACTTCGCCGGTTGGGCCGTGCTGGAGTGGGAGTGCTGCCTGAAGGATGCCGCGCAGGGTGCCGCTGAAGGCGCAGCGTTCATCGAGCGGCACATGATCACCAAGACGCGCAAAGCCTTCGACGATTTTGCCGGCGTGTCTTCTGACGAACATTTCAATCGACGCCTGTTGGGGTTGCCCGACGCCTGACGCTGTTCCATTGCTCGCAAAAAACAACAATAAAACGGTGACTGTAATGACTCTGATGACCGCGCGACTCAGCGCAATGATGTTCCTGCAGTTCTTTATCTGGGGCGGCTGGTTCGTCACCCTCGGTACGTTTCTCGCCAGCAATCTGGGCGCCACGGGCGGGCAGATCGGCATGGCGTTTTCGACCCAGTCATGGGGCGCGATCATTGCGCCGTTTGTGATCGGTCTGATCGCCGACCGTTTCTTCAATGCCGAGCGCATTCTGGCGGTGTTGCATCTGGTGGGCGCGGTGTTGCTGTATCAACTGTATCGCGCGCCGGACTTCAGCACGTTCTACCCGTTTGTGCTGGCCTACATGATGATCTACATGCCGACCCTGGCCCTGGTGAACTCGGTCGCTTTCCGCCAGATGAGTGACCCGGCCCTGGAGTTTTCGCGCATTCGTGTGTGGGGCACTATCGGCTGGATCGTGGCCGGTGTGGTGATCAGTTTTGTGTTCGCCTGGGATTCGCAAGCGGCGATCACGTCGGGCGGTTTGCGCAATACCTTCCTGATGTCGGCCATCGCCTCGCTGCTGTTGGGGCTCTACAGTTTCACCTTGCCGCGCACCGCGCCGTTGAAGCCCGAAGCCGGCCAAGGCGGGCTCAAGCAGATGCTCGGGCTGGACGCTTTGGGTTTGCTCAAGGATCGCAGCTATCTGGTGTTCTTCATCGCCTCGATTCTGATCTGCATTCCGCTGGCGTTTTATTACCAGAATGCCAACCCGTTTCTGGCGGAAATCGGCGTGACCAACCCCACGGCGAAAATGGCCATCGGGCAGGTGTCCGAAGTGCTGTTCATGCTGCTTCTGCCGCTGTTCATTCATCGCTTCGGCATCAAGCTTGCGCTGTTGGTGGGCATGCTGGCGTGGGCCTTGCGCTATCTGTTGTTCGCCTACGGCAACAACGGTGACCTGGCGTTCATGCTGTTCACGGGCATCGCTTTGCACGGCATCTGCTACGACTTTTTCTTCGTTTCGGGGCAGATCTATACCGACGCCAAGGCGTCGGAACGCTTCAGAAGTTCGGCACAGGGTTTGATTACCTTGGCGACCTACGGCTTGGGCATGCTGATCGGTTTCTGGGTGGCGGGACAGGTGACCGATCACTATGCCCAGGCGGGCAGCCATGACTGGAAGCATATCTGGTTGTTCCCGGCAGGCTTTGCGTTGGCGATATTTTTCTGTTTCTCCCTGGCGTTCAAAGGCCGGGAAGCGGCGGTGGTGCAAACTTCAGTTTGAACCCAGTAGGAGCGAGCCTGCTCGCGAAAAACGCCCAGGCAACGCATGCATTCAGACAGCGCGCGTTATCGTTGGCGATCATCGCAAGCAGGCTCGCTCCCACAGTAGCTACAAGCAAGTCGTCGCCTGAAGGCTTGTAATGATTATGGTCGTAATATATTGTCTGCGCAAATGCCTCGTGGACCTTATCTGGCAGGCCTTAATCATGAAAAGAAACGAACTGCGCAACATCGACCTCAACCTGTTGGTGGTGTTCGAAGCTCTGTTCCAGGAGCGCAACGTCACCCGGGCGGCGCACAAGCTGGCGCTGAAACAACCGGCGGTCAGCAATGCCCTCAGCCGTTTGCGCGGGCTGTTCAACGATCCCTTGTTCACACGCATCGGCCGGGCGATGGAGCCGACACCGCGCGCGTTGTGGGTCGCACAACTTCTGGGGCCTGCGCTCGATTCTGTGTGTCATGCGATCGCTGTTTCACGGGCGTGAACGGGCAAATGTGCTTTTTTTTTCCTTTATACATGACGAGCATCATTAATAGTAATACCCACATTCACTGCATTCAATTCGTCGCTGCCTCGCGCGAGGCCGAGACTCCGCAAACTTCTTAACCGTCTGGCGGACACCCCTTATGGAACAGTCACTCAAACCTTTTCGCTACCCGATGGCTGCACTGGCACTCACGCTGCTCACCGCTTGTGAACGTGCTCCGGAGGCTGCCAAGGGACCAGGGGCGCCACACGTCACCGTTGCCCAGGTGATCGAGCAACCGATCACCGAATGGGACGAAGTGACCGCACGGCTGGAGGCGCCGGAAACCGTTGAAGTCCGCCCTCGCGTGTCGGGGCAGATTGAACGGGTGGCGTTCACCGACGGGGCGCTGGTGAAGAAGGGCGATCTGTTGTTCCAGATTGACCCACGGCCATTCGAGCACGAAGTGCATCGCTTTGAAGCGCAACTGCAACAGGCCCGGGCAACGTTGGTCCGCACCGCCAACGAAGCGCAGCGCGGGCAGCGTTTGCTCGGCAGCAACGCGATTTCCGCGGAACTGGCCGACACCCGCACCACCACCGCGCAAGAGGCCAAGGCCGGTGTCGATGCCATTCAGGCTCAACTGGATCTGGCCCGCCTGAACCTCAGTTTCACCCGCGTCACCGCACCGATTAACGGCCGTGTCAGTCGTGCGGAAATCACCGCCGGCAACATCGTCACCGCCGACACCACGGCGCTGACCAGCGTGGTCTCCACCGACAAGGTCTACGCCTATTTCGATGCCGACGAGCGCCTTTTCCTCAAGTACAGCCAACTGTCACGCAACGGCCAACGCGGCCAGACCACGCCGGTGTACATGGGCCTGTCGAACGAGGAGGGCAACACTCATCTGGGGCAGATGAATTTCGTCGACAACCAGGTCAATCCCAAGACCGGCACCATTCGTGGTCGCGCGGTGTTCGATAACGCTGACGGCCAATACACCCCCGGCTTGTACGCGCGGCTGAAACTGGTCGGCAGTGCGGCCTATGCCGGGCTGCTGATCAAGGACGAGGCGGTGGGCACTGACCTGGGCAAGAAGTTCGTGCTGGTGATCGATCAGGACAACAAGGCGGTGTACCGCAACGTCGATCTGGGGCCGAAGCTCGAAGGCCTGCGCATCGTGCGCAGCGGTTTGCACAAAGAAGACCGCATCGTCATCAACGGCTTGCAACGGGTTCGTCCCGGCGCCGTGGTCACACCTCAGGACGCCCCCATGGCCGACCCGGAAACCGTCGCGACTTTGACCCGTCAACGTCAAGCGATCGAGGCCGGTAATCATCCTGCACCCGCGAAATCACCGGCTCTGGTGAAAGCGGATGCGGCTGTCTCTCCTCGCGGATAAGGGCCATCGACATGAAGTTTTCCCAGTTCTTCATCACGCGACCGATCTTCGCAGCGGTGCTTTCGTTGCTGATCCTGATCGCCGGCGGCATCTCGCTGTTCCAGTTGCCGATCAGCGAATACCCCGAAGTGGTCCCGCCAACCGTGGTGGTGCACGCCAACTATCCGGGCGCCAACCCCAAGGTCATCGGCGAAACCGTGGCTGCGCCGTTGGAGCAGGCCATCACCGGCGTTGAGAACATGCTGTACATGTCCTCGCAGTCCACGGCGGACGGTCGCTTGACCCTCACCGTGACGTTCGCCCTGGGCACCGATCTGGATAACGCCCAGGTGCAAGTGCAAAACCGCGTGACCCGCACCGAGCCGAAGTTGCCGGAAGAGGTGACGCGCATCGGCATCACCGTCGACAAGGCCTCGCCGGAACTGACGTTGCTGGTGCACCTGGTCTCGCCGGACAAACGCTATGACATGCTCTACCTGTCCAACTACGCGATCCTCAACGTCAAGGATGAACTGTCGCGCCTGAATGGTATCGGCGATGTGAAGATGTTCGGCATCGGTGACTATTCGCTGCGGATCTGGCTCGACCCGGACAAGACCGCCTCGCGCAATCTCACCGCCACCGATGTGGTCAACGCGGTGCGCGAGCAGAACCGTCAGGTCGCTGCCGGGCAACTGGGTTCGCCGCCCGCACCGAATGCCACCAGCTTCCAGATGTCGATCAACTCCCAAGGACGTTTGGTCACCGAGGAAGAGTTCGAGAACGTGATCATCCGCAGTGGCCAGAACGGCGAGATCACCCGCCTCAAGGACATTGCCCGGATCGAGTTGGGTTCCAACCAATATGCGTTGCGCGCCTTGCTCAACAATCAGGAAGCGGTGGCCATGCCGATCTTCCAGCGCCCGGGCTCCAATGCCATCGACGTCTCCGACCAGGTGCGGGCGAAGATGGCCGAGCTGAAGAAGAACTTCCCCGAAGGCATGGACTACGAGATCGTCTACGACCCCACCATCTTCGTCCGTAGCTCGATTGAAGCGGTGGTTCACACGCTGTTCGAAGCACTGATTCTGGTGGTGCTGGTGGTGATCCTGTTCCTGCAAACCTGGCGCGCCTCGATCATTCCACTGGTCGCTGTGCCGGTGTCGCTGATCGGCACTTTTGCCGTGATGCACCTGCTCGGGTTCTCACTCAACGCGTTGTCGCTGTTTGGTCTGGTGCTGGCCATCGGCATCGTAGTCGACGATGCGATCGTGGTGGTGGAAAACGTTGAGCGCAATATCGAATCGGGCCTGGAACCGGCTGAAGCGACCAAAAAAGCCATGGGCGAAGTGACCGGGCCGATCATCGCCACGGCGCTGGTGTTGTGCGCGGTGTTCGTGCCGGCGGCGTTCATCTCCGGCCTCACCGGGCAGTTCTATAAGCAGTTTGCGTTGACCATTGCGATTTCCACGGTGATCTCGGCATTCAACTCGCTGACCTTGTCACCGGCCTTGGCGGCGGTATTGCTCAAGGCCCATGGCGCGCCGAAAGACCGTTTCTCCAAAGTGTTGGACAAACTGTTCGGCGGCTGGCTGTTCAAGCCGTTCAACCGCATGTTCGACAAAGCCAGCCATGGCTATGTGGTTGCCGTGGCCAAAATCATTCGCGGCAGCAGCGTGGCGTTGCTGGTGTACGCTGGTCTGATCGCCATGACTTACATGGGCTTCAGCACCACGCCGACCGGTTTTGTGCCGACCCAGGACAAAAAGTACCTGGTGACCTTCGCGCAACTGCCGGATGCAGCGAGTCTTGATCGCACCGAATCAGTGATCCGGCGCATGAGCACCATCGCCATGAACGAGCCGGGTTTCGACAGCGCCGTGGCGTTTCCCGGTTTGTCGATCAACGGGTTCACTAACAGCCCGAACGCCGGCATCGCCTTCATCGGTTTGCGTCCCTTTGATGAGCGCAAGGACCCAAGCCTGTCCGCCGGAGCGATTTCTGCTTCGTTGAACGCCAAGTTCGGCGGCATTCAGGACGCCTACATCGCAGTGTTCCCGCCACCCCCGGTGCAAGGCTTGGGCACCATCGGCGGTTTCCGCTTGCAGATCGAAGACCGCGGCAACCTCGGGTACGACGAGCTGTACAAAGAGACCATGAACATCATTACCAAAAGCCGCAGTGTTCCGGCGCTGGCCAATCTGTTCACCAGTTACACGGTGAATGTGCCGCAGGTCGAAGCAGCCATCGACCGCGAAAAAGCCAAGACCCACGGCGTGGCGATCAACGACATCTTCGACACCTTGCAGGTGTACCTGGGCTCGCTGTACGCCAACGACTTCAACCGTTTTGGCCGGACTTACCAGGTCAACGTGCAGGCCGAGCAACAGTTCCGCCAGGAACCGGAGCAGATCGGTCAGTTGAAAGTGCGTAACGATCGCGGCGAGATGGTCCCGCTGGCGACTTTCGTCAAGGTCAGCCCGACGTCGGGACCTGACCGGGTTTCGCACTACAACGGTTTCGTCACCGCCGAAATCAACGGCAGTGCGGCACCGGGCTACAGCTCCGGTCAGGCACAGGCTGCGATTGAAAAACTGCTCAAAGAGGAATTGCCCAACGGCATGACCTACGAATGGACCGACCTGACCTATCAACAGATCCTGTCCGGCAACACCGCGTTGCTGGTGTTCCCGCTCTGCGTATTGCTGGCGTTCCTGGTGCTGGCGGCGTTGTACGAAAGCTGGAGCCTGCCGCTGGCGGTGATCCTGATCGTACCGATGACCCTGTTGTCGGCGATTGCCGGGGTGATCATCTCCAAGGGTGACAACAACATCTTCACCCAGATCGGCTTGATCGTACTGGTCGGGTTGGCGTGCAAAAACGCGATCCTGATCGTCGAGTTTGCCAAGGACAAACAGGACCAGGGCCTGTCACCGCTGGACGCCGTGCTGGATGCTTGCCGCATGCGTCTGCGGCCGATCCTGATGACCTCGTTCGCGTTCATCATGGGCGTGATTCCACTGGTGACTTCCACCGGCGCCGGCTCGGAAATGCGTCGGGCCATGGGGGTGGCGGTGTTCTCCGGCATGCTCGGCGTGACCTTCTTCGGCCTGCTGCTGACCCCGGTGTTCTTCGTTCTGATCCGCCGCTACATCGAGCGCAAGCAGGCGCGCAGACAAGCCCATGCGCTGAAACTGGAGATGCAACCATGAGTGCCCTGAAGCTTTTCCTACCCGGCCTTCTGGTCGCTGCGCTGGCAGCGTGCACGGTCGGGCCGGATTACAAGACGCCGGACACCGCACCGGCCCATAGCGTGTATGCGAAGGCGGCCAACTACGATCAGTCGCGATTCGAGCGAGTGTGGTGGCAGCAATTCGACGATCCCACGCTTAATCAGCTGGTGAGCAAGTCCCTGGAGGGCAACCGTGACCTGCGTGTGGCGTTTGCCCGCTGGAAGGCCGCACGGGCGATTCGTGACGACATCAGCAACGACAATTTGCCAGTGGTCACCAGCCGCGTCAGCAGCCAGCAAGGTCGCGCGCAAGTGCCCGGCCAAACCGAGAGCCGGGTCAATCTCGAACGCTACGATCTGGGGCTGGACATGGCTTGGGAAGTCGACCTGTTCGGGCGCATCCAGCGTCAGCTTGAGTCGAGCAACGCGCAGGAAGACGCGGCCGCGGCCGATCTTTATCAACTGCGTGTAACCATGATTGCCGAGCTGGTCGATGCCTACGGGCAACTGCGCGGGGCGCAACTGCGGGAAAAAATTGCCCTGGCCAACCTGAAGAATCAGAGCGATTCGCGCAGCGTCACAGTCAGCCTGCGCGATGCCGGTGTCGGCAATGAACTGGATGTGGTGCGTGCCGATGCGCGACTGGCGGCGGTCGAGGCGAGCGTACCGCAACTGCAAGCGGAGCAGGTGCGGCAGAAAAATCGCATCGCGACGTTGCTGGGTGAGCGTCCGGATCAACTGAGCGTGTCGTTGAGCCCGGCAGATTTGCCGGCCATCGCCAAGGCGCTGCCGATCGGTGACCCCGGCGAGTTGCTGCACCGTCGACCGGACGTCCTGGCCGCGGAGCGCAGGCTGGCGTCGGCCACGGCGGATGTCGGCGTGGCCACTGCCGACCTGTTTCCCCGGGTCAGCCTGAGCGGTTTCCTGGGTTTCACCGCCGGGCGTGGTTCGCAAATCGGCTCCAGTGCCGCACGCGCCTGGGGCTTGGGGCCAAGCATCACATGGGCGGCGTTCGATCTGGGCAGCGTGCGTGCTCGTATTCGCGGGGCTAATGCCGACGCCGAAGGCGCACTGGCCACTTACGAACAGCAAGTGTTGTTGGCACTGGAAGAATCGGAGAACGCCTTCAGCGACTATGGCAAACGCCAGCAGCGCCTGCTGTCGTTGATCAGGCAAAGCGAATCGAGCCGTGCCGCGGCCGACCTGGCGGGCATCCAGTACCGTGAAGGCTCGGTCGATTATCTGGTGTTGCTCGATGCCGAACGCGAACGCTTGAACGCCGAGGATGCGCAGGCCCAAGGCGAAATCGATCAGTACCGGGGCATCGTCGCCATCTATAAAGCGCTGGGCGGCGGATGGGACAGCGGTGGCAACAAGATGGTGGCCAACAAGTGATGCGCGACGTGTAAATCGTCACTCGAGGCGCACTGGTGAACCCGGTCCGCTCAGCGGTCATTACCGAAAAGCACAAGACTTGCGGCTGAAAAGCCGGATAATGGCCGCCATTCGTTTAGCTCGTATTCTGGTAAATCCGCATGGAAATCAAGGTCAACTTTCTCGACAACCTTCGACTTGAAGCCAAGTTCGATGACTTCACCGTGGTGGCCGACCAACCCATCCGCTACAAGGGCGATGGTTCGGCACCGGGTCCATTCGATTACTTCCTGGCTTCGTCGGCCTTGTGTGCGGCTTACTTTGTGAAGTTGTACTGCCAGACTCGCGACATTCCTACCGACAATATCCGCCTGTCCCAGAACAATATTGTTGACCCGGAAAACCGCTACAACCAGATCTTCAAGATTCAGGTCGAGTTGCCTGCTGACATCTCCGACAAGGATCGCCAGGGCATTTTGCGCTCCATCGACCGTTGCACGGTGAAGAAGGTGGTGCAGGCCGGGCCTGAGTTCGTGATTGAAGAGGTGGAAAACCTCGACGCCGATGCCCAGGCATTGTTGATGCCTGCTTCGCTGTCCGAGTCGGGCACCTACATCGCCGGCAAGGACCTGCCGCTGGAGCAAACCATCGCCAACATGTCGGGCATTCTGGCCGGTCTGGGCATGAAGATCGAAATCGCTTCGTGGCGCAACATCGTTCCCAATGTCTGGTCGCTGCACATCCGCGATGCGCACTCGCCGATGTGTTTCACCAATGGCAAGGGTGCGACCAAAGAAGGCGCACTGGCGTCGGCGTTGGGCGAGTTTATCGAGCGGTTGAACTGTAACTTCTTCTACAACGATCAGTTCTGGGGTGAGGAGCTCGCCAACGCGGCGTTCGTGCACTACCCGGACGAGCGCTGGTTCCAGCCTGGCCCCAAAGACGAGCTGCCGAGCGAAATTCTGGATGCCTATTGCCTGAAGATTTACAACCGCGATGGCGAGTTGCGCGGCTCGCATCTGTACGACACCAACTCGGGCAATGAAGAGCGCGGCATCTGTTCGCTGCCGTATGTGCGCCAGTCGGACGGCGAGGTGGTGTATTTCCCGTCCAACCTGATCGAAAACCTGTTCCTGAGCAACGGCATGAGCGCCGGCAACACGCTGGCCGAAGCACAGGTGCAGTGCCTGTCGGAAATCTTCGAACGCGCGGTCAAACGCGAAATCATCGAAGGCGAATTTGCCTTGCCGGATGTACCAGCCGAGGTGTTGGCTAAGTACCCGGGCATTCTGGCCGGTATTCAGGCACTGGAGGAGCAGGGCTTCCCGGTGCTGGTGAAGGATGCCTCGCTGGGCGGCGAATTCCCGGTGATGTGCGTGACTTTGATGAACCCGCGTACCGGTGGCGTGTTCGCTTCGTTTGGCGCACACCCGAGCCTGGAAGTGGCGCTGGAACGCAGCCTGACGGAATTGCTCCAGGGCCGCAGTTTCGAAGGTTTGAACGACCTGCCGCAGCCGACGTTTGAAGGCCACGCGGTGACTGAGCCGAACAACTTTGTCGAGCACTTCATCGACTCCAGTGGCGTGGTGTCGTGGCGCTTCTTCAGTGCCAAATCGGATTACGAATTCGTCGAGTGGGACTTCTCCGGCCAGGGTGAAAACTCCAACGCCGAAGAGGCCGCCACCCTGTTCGGCATTCTCGAAAGCATGGGCAAAGAAGTGTACATGGCGGTGTATGAGCACATCGGTGCCACGGCCTGTCGCATTCTGGTGCCGGACTATTCGGAAATTTATCCGCACGACGACCTGATTTGGGATAACACCAACAAAGCGTTGTTCTTCCGTGCCGACATTCTGAACCTGCACAGCCTCGACAAGGCTGGCTTGAAGGCGCTGGTCAAGCGTCTGGAAGACAGCGAGCTGGATGACTACACCGACATCACCACGCTGATCGGCATCGAGTTTGACGACAACACCGCGTGGGGTCAGTTGACCATCCTGGAGTTGAAGCTGCTGATTTATCTCGCCCTGCAAAAGTACGAAGAGGCGAAAGAAGCGGTGGAAATGTTCCTGCAATACAACGACAACACGGTCGAGCGCGGCTTGTTCTATCAGGCCGTCAACGCAGTGCTGGAAATGAAGCTGGACGAAGACCTGGAGCTGGAAGACTACGAAGCCAACTTCCGCCGGATGTTCGGCAACGAGCGGATGGACGCCGCGATCGGTTCGGTGGAAAGCAACGTACGTTTCTACGGGTTGACGCCGACCAGCATGAAGCTCGAAGGGCTTGACCGTCACCAGCGCCTGATCGACAGCTACAAAAAGCTGCACGCGGCGCGGGCCAATGTGACGGCTTTGTCCAAGTAAAAACGCGTGTGGCGCTGGCGTCTGCTGCGCAGCCGAACGCAGCCTCGCTGCGCTCGACAGCTGCTACGGGGGCGCGGTTGATCGGGTTTCACCAAATGGGGCCGTCGTTGGTCACCTTGCCGTTGAGCGCGTTGAGCAACGGTTCGGCGGCACCCGGAAACAGGGCATTGACCCGATGCGATCACCTTGAGAAAAAAGCGCGAGCAGCCTCCGCAACCTGAAAACTGCAACTAAGCTCCTCAGCGCCGGAATTGCGATCTCCGGGGACGATAACGCTGGGCAGGGGAGCCGACATGAGCGCCGAACAGAGTCACTACAGTCCGCCGGTCATACTGGTGGTGGATGACATACCCGACAATCTGATGCTGATGACCGACTTGCTCAAGGACCTCTACCGGGTCAAAGCGGCCAACAGTGGCGAGAAGGCCTTGCGGGTGTTGCAAGGCGATACGTTGCCGGACCTGATTCTGCTGGACGTGATGATGCCCGGCCTATCCGGTCACGAAGTGGCGGCCCAGCTCAAGCGCGACCCGCGAACCCGGGACATCCCGATCATCTTCCTGACTGCCATGACCGCGACCGAAGACGAAATTCTCGGCCTGGAACTGGGTGCCGTCGATTACATCGCCAAGCCGATCAGGCCACCCTTGCTGCTGGCGCGGGTCAGTACCCAACTGAAGATCAAGGCTGCGGCCGATTTCCTGCGGGATCAGAACGAATACCTGGAGCAAGAAGTACAGCGCCGGACCCGGGAGGTGACCGCCATCCAGGATGTGACCATCCAGGCCATGGCGTCACTGGCGGAAACCCGCGACAACGAGACGGGTAACCATATCCGCCGTACCCAGCATTACATCAAGGTGCTGGCGGGGCTGATGCAGGACCACCCGCGTTTCAGCCATTTTCTCAGCGACGAGATCATTCAGGTGCTGTTCAAGTCGGCACCGCTGCACGACATCGGCAAGATCGGCATTCCCGACCATATCCTCCTCAAGCCGGGGCGTTTTACCGAGGAGGAATTCGAAATCATGAAAACCCACACCACACTGGGGCGTGACGCCATTCAGCAAGCCGAGGATCGTCTGGGCATGCGCGTCGACTTCCTCAGCCTGGCCAAGGAAATCGCCTACAGTCACCAGGAAAAATGGGACGGCAGCGGCTACCCGCAGGGGCTGGCCGGTGACGACATTCCCATCAGCGCGAGGTTGATGGCGGTGGCCGACGTCTATGACGCGTTGATTTGTCGGCGGGTCTACAAACCGGGAATGCCCCACGCCCAGGCCGTGGAGATCATCCGCCAGGGCCGAGGGACGCACTTCGATCCGGACATCTGCGATGCGTTCCTGGCGAACAATGAGCAGTTCCATGCGATCGCCGAACGCTTCGTCGACAGCGACCAGGACTTGGCCAGCAAACGGGTTGCCCAGTAATAGTGGGATCGGTGTTTTCATTCGGGTTTGAGCCATGATCAGATTGCGCACCCTGCTTGAGCGTCTTGCACTTCGTCACAAACTGATCCTCGGCTTTTCTGCGCTGTCGCTGCTGGTGCTGGTGCTCGGCCTGCAAAGCTTGCGTACCCAACAGTCGCTGAAACATGAGATGCAGAATCTCTATCTTCAGGAACTGGTCGGCATGGAGCATCTGCATGAGGCGCGGGTGCAACTGCCGCACCTGGTGCAGGCAATGCAGCGTGCGGTCGGCACCAACAGTGCAGAAATCCGCATCGAATCACTGCAGAAATTGCGCGACACCCAAGAGCGCCTGCGTCTTTCACTTGCCGAAGCCAAAGCAACCCTGCGTCGCCCCGAGAACCTGGCGCGCCTGACCGAGCTCGACGGGATCTTGCAACAGCTGCAACGGGATGGCGAACAGGCTTTTCAGTTGATTGATCAGGGCCGTCAGGGCCAGGCGCTGCTACTGCTCAACAGCGGCGAGTTCCAGCATCTGGATCAGCAGGCCGATGCGTTGTTGTACGCGGTCGCCCAGATCAAGGAAGCCTCCATTCGCGATACCGCCAAAGAGATTGCCGACTTTGCCGAGCGCAGTACCACGTGGACCTACATCCTGTTGTTGGGCGGCTTGTCGTTGGCGCTGCTGTTGTCCTGGTTGGTCAGTCAGTCGATTCGCAATCCGCTGAACCGGGTGCGGGTAGCCGTGGATCAGTTGGCCGCGGGTGAGCTTGATCGGGTGATTCCCCACACTGACATGAACAACGAGACGGGCGATCTGGCGCGCGCCATCGCCCAATTGCAGACCGAATCGCGTCAGCTTGAACGCCAGCGCTGGATCAAGGCGCACACTTCGCAGCTACAGGTCGACCTGCAACAGGCAGAAACGTCCACCGAGCTGGCTCAGGTGTTCCTGCGGCATATGGCAAGCGTGCAGGGTATCTGCCAGGGCGTGCTGTACAGCGCCAACGAAGACACTCGCCAATTACGGTTGATGGGCCGCTATGCCACCGACCCGGAGCGAGGGCCGGAGGCGCAAGTCAATTTCGGCGACGGCCTGTTGGGGCAATGCGCGGTGGACCGCCAGCCGCGTCAGCTTCAAGGGTTGCCGGAGCCGTACTGGCGTTTGCGCTCGCCGCTCGGTGAGATCCCCGCCACTTGCCTGTTGTTGCAGCCCATTGTGCATGGCGAGCGGCTGCTCGGGGTGCTTGAGCTGGCGAGTCTGCAACCGTCGGGCGAACGCGAATCCCTGCTGTTGCAGGAAGCCACACCGCGCCTGGCGGCGGCCATGGCTATCCTGGAGCGTAATCAGGCGGTCAAGTCGTTGTTGGCGGAAACCCGTCGCCAGGCCGACGAAATGGCCGAGCAGGCGTTGCAGCTGGAACAACAGGCACAGGAACTTGAAGCCCGCCAAGCGGCATTGCGCGCGACCGAAGCGTGGTACCGCGGGATCATCGAAGCAGCGCCTGACGGCATGCTGGTCGTTGATGCCCAAGGCATCATCCTGCGCACCAATCGGCAATTGGATCAGTTGTTCGGCTATGCCGCCGGTGAGTTGATTGGCGAAGCCATCGAACGCTTGGTACCGACGGCTTATCGGGGTCACCACGTTGAACAACGCAATGGTTTCCTGGCCCATGGCACCACTCGGCAAATGGGCGCCAACCTCGACGACCTGCACGGCGTGCGCAAGGACGGCAGTCTGTTCTCGGCTGAAATCAGTCTGTCACGCCTGCCGAGCCTGGAAGGCGAGGGTGGTATCTGCGTGTGCGCCTCTGTGCGTGACGTCAGTGAACGTCGTCAGCTGCAAGCGGCGCTCAAGACCAGCGAAACGCAGTTGCGCGCAGTACTCGACAGCAGCCCCGTTGCCATGTTGATCCGCGACATGGATGGCCGTCCGACGTACTGCAACCCGCAATTCGAAAGTCTGTTCGCGACGCCTTTGGCTCGTCTCGACGGCACGGGGGCGAGCCGCTTCTGGGTCGATCAACAGGCCTACCAGCGCTTCGCCGACGCTGCCCTGCAAGGCGATGTGCTGAACTTCGAAGCGACCCTGCAGCGCACTGAAGGCGAACGCTTCGACGTACTGGTTTCGGCGATGACCCTGACATTAGGCGAGCGGGGGATTGGTGCCGATTGGTACTTCGACATCACCGACCGCAAGGCCGCCGAGGTCGAGGTTCAACGCGCACGCGAAACGGCAGAGGAAGCGACCCGCGCCAAGAGCGATTTCCTGGCCAACATGAGTCACGAGATCCGCACGCCGATGAACGCGATCATCGGCATGAGCCACCTGGCCCTGCGCACGGCACTCGACAACCGCCAGCGCAACTACATCGAGAAGGTCCATCGCTCGGCGGAGAACCTGCTGGGGATCATCAACGACATCCTCGACTTTTCCAAAATCGAAGCCGGCAAGATGCAACTGGAACAGGTCGGCTTCCACCTTGAGGATGTGCTCGACAACTTCGCCAACATGATCGGCCTGAAAACCGAAGACAAAGGCCTGGAGCTGTTGTTCAGCACGCAGCCAGGGTTGCCCACGGCGCTGGTCGGCGATCCACTGCGCCTGGGCCAGGTGCTGATCAACCTGGGCAACAACGCGGCGAAGTTCACCGAGCAAGGGGAGATCGTCGTGGGCGTCGAGCAGCGCGTGGGCAATGAAGACCAGGCCATATTGCATTTTTGGGTGCGTGACAGCGGCATCGGCATGAACACCGAACAGTGCGCCCGACTGTTCCAGCCGTTCAGCCAGGCGGATAGCTCCACGACTCGCAAATACGGCGGTACGGGGCTGGGCCTGGCCATCTCCCGGCACCTGGTGGAACTGATGGGCGGATCGATCTGGGTGGAAAGTGAGCCGGGGCAAGGTTCCACTTTTCATTTCGATGTGCGTTTCGGCGTGCAGCGCGAGGTTCAGTCGCGAAGGATGTTTACCGCCGATGAACTGTTGGGCGTTCGCGTGTTGGTGGTGGACGACAATGCCAGTGCTCGGGAGATTCTCTCCAGCATGGCGCGCAGTTTCGGGATAGAAGTGGATGTGGCGCACAGCGGGCGTGTCGCGCTGGCGATGCTGGTAGAAGCCGAGGGCAAGGCCTTGCCCTATGACCTGGTGCTGATGGATTGGCGCATGCCCGGCATGGACGGTGTGCAAACGGTGCGGCACATGCACGCCGCCAATCTGGAGCGCATACCGTCGGTGATCATGGTGACCGCTTTCGGTCGCGAGGAGGCGCACGAGGAGGCTCGCCGGTACGGTTTGCAACTGCCGGTGACGCTGACCAAGCCGGTCACCTCGTCGACCTTGCTCGAAGCCCTTGGCACCGTGCTCGGCAAGGCGCCCCAGGCAGACACCCGCTTCAGCGAGCGAACCGGCCAGAGCAACAGTGCCATGGCCAGTCTGCGTGGCGCGCGGCTGCTGCTGGTGGAAGACAATGAGTTGAATCGAGAGTTGGCCAGCGAACTGCTGGAGAGTGCTGGCGTAGAGTTGTGCCTGGCTGTTCATGGCGAGGAAGCCCTTGATCAACTGGCGCGCGACGGCGATTTCGACGGTGTGTTGATGGACTGCCAGATGCCGGTGATGGACGGCTACACCGCCACCCGCCTGATTCGCCAACAACCGCGTTGGGCGGATCTGCCGATCATCGCGATGACGGCCAACGCCATGGCGGGGGATCGCGAGCGGGCGCTTGAGTGCGGCATGACCGATCACATCTCCAAACCCTTGAATGTCGAGGGGATGTTCACAACGCTAGCCAAATGGATCCGTCCCCGGCCCGGCCGCAAGGTGCATGAAGCCGTTGATTTGCCGATAGCTGTGGGCTTGCCTGCCAGCCTTCCGGGCATTGACTCAACAGCCGGTCTGGCCACCTGCATGGGCAAGGTCGAGCTCTACATACGCCTCTTGCGCAAGTTCCGAGACAGCCAGCAGGCCTTTCGCCAAGACTTCTTCGACTCCCGTGCTGACAGTGACCCTTCAGCCGCGGCGCGCCTGGCCCACAGCCTGCGCGGAACGGCAGGCAATATCGGTGCCATGGAACTTGCGAACGCGGCCACCGCGCTGGAACAGGCTTGCCTGGACGATGCCGGGGAACCGCTGCTGGCTGAGCGACTGGCAGAGGTCGAACGCTGTCTGGCGCCGGTCCTGCAAGGCTTGGCCAGCCTGCCCGAGGCATTACCGCCTGCTGATCCCGTACCCGCTTCAACTGCCAATGGCGATTGGCAAGCGCGATTGGCCGGCATTCGGCAACTGCTGGTCGAGAGTGATACCCAAGTGCTGACGGCACTGCACGAACTGCAAGGATTGACCTTGGAGCCCGAGCTGGCCGAGCAACTGCGTCGGATTGTCCAGCGCGCCGAGCGCTTCGATTTCGATGAGGCTCTGGCGTTGCTGGAGAACCTATCCTGAGCATCACCAGCCCTTCGCTTTAACCCCCTGCCTGTTTCATCGGCGCATCCTGCGCACGATGTTTCTCTCCCGAATCGACTAAGGGAAACCTTTAGCCGGGTGGGAGATTTCCCCCTTATGGATGCTGTTCGTCTTAATACCGGCGCGGCGTCTACTGACTTACCTTGCATGGACAAGAGGCGTGTCGTTCTGGCGAGCAGCTCCATTGGCTCTGCCCGGTCTTTACCCCATAACAACAATAGGCCAGGCCATGCCCGAACCCATCCGCCTTTGGTTCCCTCCTGCAATCCGCTTTGCGCGCAAGAGGGCTCGGTGTTCGGCTGCCGGCGTGTTTTGTCCTTAGTTCAAATCTGCTCCTATAAAAACAGTGCCCAGGCACATACAGATGTGGAGATGTTAGATGCAACAGGTAAAGCAATCTTGCCGCGGGCTCGGTATGGCCAGCGTGTTGGGGGTGATCTGTTCACCCTTGGCGGTACAGGCCGATGTGATTGACGACAGTCACTTTAAAGTGGATACGCGTAATTTCTATTTGCACCGTAACTACACCAATACCAATGCCGTGGACTCTGAAGTGCACAGCTGGTCTCAGGGTTTCGATGCGCAATTCACTTCCGGTTACACCGACACAGCCTTGGCCATCGGCCTCGACGTCGATGCGCAATACGCCGTGCGCCTGGACTCTTCGGGCAACGACGGCTCGCTGCCGTACAGCGTCCGCGACCAGCAAACGGCCGATGACTACAGCCGCGCCGGCGCCACCTTCAAGATGCGCTACAGCAAGACCGAGTTGAAGGTCGGCGATCTTCGCCCGCAATTGCCGGTGGCGTTCGATGACACCAGTCGGCAGTTGGATACCATTTACCAAGGCGCCGTGGTCGAGTCCAAGGAGATCGATGGGCTGACGATGACCGGCGGGCGTTTCTGGTCGGCCGTGACACGGGAGTCTTCCAACCACGAAAAGCTCTACAAATACGGGTCCACCGATAATCTCGACAGCGATGGCCTGGACTTCGGTGGCGTGACTTACGACATCAGCAAAAACCTGCAAGCCAGTTACTTCTATGGCGTACTGCACGATATTTACAAGCAGCACTATTTTGGCCTGATGCACATGGCTGATCTGGGTAATGGCTACAAACTCAAAACCGACTTGCGCTACTTCAATAACAAGGAAGATGGCAATGCGCTGAACGGTGAGATCGACAACCGTTCCTACGGTGCGTTGTTCAGTTTGCTCAAGGGCGCTCATATGTTTGGCGTCAGTTACCAGCGCATGCTCGGTGACAGCGTGTTCCCGACCATGAACGGCTACATCCCGCAACCCTATCTGGTGCACTGGTCGTCGCTGGGGTTTGTGCGCCCGGATGAAAAGTCCTGGGGCGCGCGCTACAGCTATGACTTTGCCGGGATGGGCATGCCGGGGCTGAAGTTCTACACCCGCTACATCAAGGGGACCAACTGGGACCGTGGCGGCAACCTGAGTGACAACCAGGAAAGCGAGCGCTTTCTGGGGCTCAGCTACGTGGTGCAGAGTGGGGCGCTGCAAGGCCTTGGGCTGGACGTGCGTAACATCGACGTGAAACAAAAGTACGGCTACGACTACAACGAATTCCGTGTCGCCACCACCTACACCTGGAAGTTCTGGTAAACCCGGTCCACCCAGGGTTCGACCCCATAACAATAAGAGGCCCGACCATGTTCCAAACCCTTGTCCTTTACATCTGCCCCGCAACTTCCCAGTCGGTGTGCTGTGCACCGTCACCCGGCGCGCTGCGCGCATGAGCGGATTCCCAAAGGAGCAAATCCAGTGAATATTCAGGTCGACGAAGCGGTCCTGCAAAAGAAGAAAACCTACCTGTACGAGTGGTACGTGGTGGGCCTGTGCATGGTCGCCTACATCTTTTCATTTGTGGATCGGCAGATCCTCGCGCTGATGATCGAGCCGATCAAAGCCGACCTGCAGATCAGCGACACCCAGTTCAGTTTGCTGCACGGGCTGGCATTTTCACTGTTCTACGCGTTCATGGGCATGCCCATCGCTTACCTGGCCGACCGTTTCTCCCGGCCAAAAATCATCGCCGTTGGCGTGGTGTTCTGGAGCCTGGCGACGGCCGCTTGCGGCCTGAGCAAAAACTTCCTGCACATGTTCCTTGCGCGCATCGGTGTCGGCGTCGGTGAAGCGGCCCTGTCGCCTTCGGCCTACTCGATGTTCAGCGACATGTTCCCCAAGGAAAAACTCGGTCGCGCCGTGGGCATCTACTCGATCGGCTCGTTCGTCGGCGGTGGCCTGGCCTTCCTGGTGGGTGGTTATGTGATCGCCATGCTCAAGGACATGAACACCATCGAGGTGGCCTTTCTCGGCGCCATGAAAGCCTGGCAACTGGCGTTCTTCATTGTCGGCCTGCCCGGAATCTTGGTCGGCCTGCTGATCTGGCTCACCGTGCGTGATCCGGCGCGCAAAGGCCTGCAAGTCGATGCGCAGGGCAAGGCGAAGAAGGTCGCCCTGAGCGATGGCTTGCGTTTCCTCGGTCGCCACCGTGCCACTTTCACCTGCCATTACCTGGGCTTTTCGTTCTATGCCATGGCGCTGTTCTGCCTGATGAGCTGGAGCCCGGCGCTGTACATCCGCAAGTTCGGCCTGTCGCCGATGGAGGCGGGCTACATGCTCGGCACCGTGCTGTTGGTGGCCAACACCACCGGCGTGCTGTTCGGTGGCTGGCTCACCGATTACCTGGCCAAAAAAGGCCATCAGGACGCCGCCATGCGTACCGGCGTCATCGGTGCCCTCGGCATGGCGGTGCCGGCCGTGCTGTTCTCGCAAGTCGATCAACTGTGGCTGTCGGTGACGCTGTTGGTGCCGGCGATGTTCTTCGCCTCGTTCCCGATGCCAGCGTCCACGGCGGCCATGCAGATCCTCGCGCCGAATCAGGTGCGCGCCCAGGTCTCGGCCGTGTTTCTGCTGATCAGCAATCTGCTGGGACTGGGATTGGGCACCACTCTGGTGGCGTTGTTGACCGACCGTTACTTCGGCACGCCAGCGGCGGTGGGCTCTTCGATGTCGGTGGTGATCGCCGGTGCCTCGGTGTTGACCGTGCTTCTGCTGTGGCGCGGTTGCCGTCGTTTCCGCGAAAGCTATGCTCGGGAATATCCGACCCACGCTTGATGGGTCATAGTCCATGATCGGCGTCCGGGCCTCGCTCCTTTACACGGGAGCGGGGCCTTGACGCTCCAGGTCAGGAGAAGCCTTGATGTTGAATGACGTACACCTTCTGGAGCGGCACAGCCTGCTCAGCTCGACCGATTACCGTGAGATCAAGGACAAGGTCAGCCATTATCTGTGCCCGCACAGTTTCAATGTGCTGCGTGACGAGCCGATCTACACCCGGCTCAATGGCGTGTTCTTCGGCGACTCGGCGCTGCTCGACCTGCGCTATGGCGCGCCGGTGGAGATCACCATCGGCGACATTGCCGACCAATACCTGTTTCGCATCACCTTGCAGGGGCATTGCGAAGTGGCCCACGGCCGGCGCAGTGCGGCGATGCAATCGGGCTACCTGAGCGTGTCCTCACCGTTTGCGCAAAGCCGCATCGTCACCGATGGCGAGTGCCGCAACCTGATCCTGCGCGTCGACCGTGACGCCCTGGAGACGCAACTGCAACGCCTGCTCGGTCGCAGCCTGCGGCAATCGGTGATCTTTGATGTCAGCGTCGACCACTTGGGCGCCGGTGTCGTCAGCCTCTATCACACCCTGGACTACATCTGCCGACTGTACGGCAGTGGCGTGGACGGTTCGCGTCTCGCCAGCGGACTGTCCGAATATCTGATGCAACTGCTGCTCACACAGCTTCCGCACAACTACTCGGCCGATCTGTTGATCGACACGCGCGCGCCGCTGCCGCACCACGTGAAAAAGGCCCGTGACTACATCGAGGAACACCTCGACCAACCGATCAGCCTGACCACCCTGAGCGAACTGTGCGGTGTCTCGGTGCGCACCTTGCAGAACGGTTTCAATCAGTTCCTCCAGCAAGCGCCGGTCGAATACATCCGCGACCGGCGCCTGGCGGTCATCCATGAATCGCTGAAACAGGGCCAGGCCGGCGAAACCGTCACCGATATCCTGTTGCGTCACGGCATCAACAGCTTCGGGCATTTTTCCAGCGCCTACCGGCAACGCTATGGCTGCTTGCCGTCGGACACCCTGCGACGAAAGAGGCACTGAGACTTCTGCGCAATCCGTAACACCGTTGCGCAATCGGATAAGCCTGTGGCGTTACGCCTCGCTAGCATCGAGTCACTTACAAGAGGAGTGGCTCCATGAAAATTACAGTGCTGGGTGGTGGACACGGCTGTTATGCCGCGGCGGTTGAAATGGCTGAAAAGGGACACCAGACTCGCCTGTGGCGTCGCGACGGTGCAGCGCTCAAGGAACTGCTGGCGATCGGCACCTTGACCATCAGGGACCATCAAGGCACTCGCCAGTTGTCCGTCGGCAAGCAGGGCGACAAGCTGTCGCTCACCGACGATCTGGCTGAAGCCCTGTGCGACGCGCAACTGGTGATTATCCCGCTGCCGTCGACCTCTCACGAAGACCTGGCTAAACAGGTGGCGCCGCACCTGCACGATGGCCAGGTGGTGTTCCTGCCGCCGGGCACATTCGGCAGCTACGTATTCGCCAAGGCCATGGCCGATGCGGGCAACCCGAGCAAGGTTGCCTTCGCCGAAACCGGTACGCTGCCGTATCTGGTGCGCAAACACGGCGCCAGTGACCTGGTGATCAGCTGCTACGCCACCCGCCTGCCAACCGGCGTATTCCCGAGCAATCTGTCCGAACACGCCTTCGCGGTCTTGCGCGAGGCCTACCCGAGTGTCGAGCCGATTGAAGACGCCCTGAGCGGTGCGTTGATGAACGCAGGTCCCATCATTCACCCGCCGCTGATCATGATGAACGCCGGTCCCCTGGAGCATTTCGAGGCCTGGGATATTCACAACGAAGGCACCCAACCGTCGATCCGCCGCGTGACCAACCAGCTCGATGCCGAGCGCATGGCCGTGCGCGAAGCACTGACCTACGGCGCGCCGCACTTCCCGTTGGCCGATCACTACAACACCACCGAAGGTGATGAATGGATGTACGGTCGCGGTGCCCACGGCAAGTTGACCGACAGCGGCGACTGGCGCGAAGACATCGACCTGCAAAAACATCGCTACATGCTCGAAGATACACGTCTGGGCTTGTCCTTCCTGGTGTCTGTCGGTCGCTGGGCCGGTGTGCCGACGCCGGTGGCGCAGGGCCTGTTGAGCATTGCCTCGGTGGTGGCTGCGCGTGATCTCTACGCCGAAGGCCGCACCCTGGAAAACCTCGGCCTGGCCACGCTGACTCGGGCACAGATGACCGAACTCCTGACCCAGGGCTGCAACTGATGAACGCCGCGCTGCCTCAAGTCAGCGTGGTCGGCGCCGGGCGGATGGGCGAGGGCATTGCCCTGGCGTTCATCCATGCCGGCCTGCCGGTGACCCTCATCGACATCAAGGACCGCGCCGAAGAAGAACGGCACGGCTACTTCGAGCGCGTGCGCAACAACATTCGCAGCGAACTGCAAATGCTGGTCCGTCTCGGCATGCTCCAATTGGAACAGGCGGACATCGCGCTGTCGCGCTTGACCCTGCAATCCCGGTCCCAAGCTGCAGAGACACTGCGCCTGTGTGACCTGGTGTTCGAAGCCGTGCCGGAAATCATCGGGGTCAAGCAGCAGACTTTCGCCTGGGTCAGTGAACATGTCCCGGCGTCGACCATTATCGCGTCGACCACGTCGACCTTTCTGGTCACCGAGTTGTGCGAAATGGTCAGTGAGCCGAAGCGCTTCGTGAACGCCCACTGGCTAAATCCGGCGTATTTGATGCCGTTGGTGGAAGTCAGCCGCAGCGAAGCGACCTGCGCACAAGTGGTCGAACGCTTGCTGCAGCTGCTCAAGCGCATCGGCAAGGTGCCTGTGGTGTGCAACGCCGTGGCCGGTTACATCGTCCCGCGCATCCAAGCACTGGCAATGAACGAAGCCGCGCGAATGGTGGAAGAGGGCGTGGCCAGCGCAGAGGACATCGACACCGCCGTGCGCGTCGGCTTCGGTTTGCGCTTCTCGGTGCTGGGCCTGCTGGAGTTCATCGACTGGGGCGGCGGCGACATTCTCCATTACGCCTCGCGCTACCTGAGTGGCGCGCTGTCACCGCGCTTCGAGTCGCCGCAGGTCATTGCCGACAATATGCAAAAAGGCCGCAATGGCCTGCGCGATGGCCAGGGTTTCTACGACTACCGCGACCTCGACGTGGACGCCTACAAACAACAGCGTCTCGGCGACTTTGTCCGCAAGCTGGAGTTGTCGGGGTTGACGCCGACGTTCGATAGCGCATTGAACCAGAAGTGAGTTCAGGGCCGGGAACCTGGCCCTGACCATTAGGGGTTCTTCGGCGGAACGATAAAACTCACGGTCGTACTGGTGAGGATTTTGTGAGTCGGGTCGGCGATCTCAAGCAGAACGTTGTGACGACCGGGTGTCAGTCCGACCAGGATAATCGGGTCTTCACTGGTGTGCGCCCATGTACCTTTCCAGTCGTCGACGGTCACGTGAAGATGGCTCAGACGAGGTGATACATCAGCCGCTGCTTTACCGAATACCGGCATGATCCTGGCGTGTTCCGTTCGATACTGGATGATGACAACGCCGCGCGCGAGCGGCTCGGCTAGCGGCGGATAGGCAATGAGGCTTGGCACCGATTCGGATTCCAGGGGCAGAATCGCCGGCGGCGGATTGGTGTCGGCTGCTTGACCACACGCGGCTGAGCAAAAAAACGCAGCCAGAGTAATGGCCGTCAGATTTCCGAGAGCGAGGGACATGATGGTTACTCCCGCGGGATGTCATCTAAGCCTAGATCAAGCTGCGTCTTGCCCGGGATTAGATTCTGCCCGGAATCGCGGGGTCAACGCAGCGAGTGGGTCAATGCCTTCGCCATGATGATCGTCTGCTCCGATCCATGGAACTCGTCGCGGACTTTTTCAAAGCCAAGAGAAGCATAAAAGCCTTCAGCAGTGATTGAAGAGGGGACGCGCAGCAGAGTGACACCTTTTGTTACGGCTAAAAATTCAATCCTCGCCATCAACTGTCTTCCGATGCCTTGCCCTTGATAGGTCGGGTCGACAAACACGCTTCGGACTACATCCTGATCAAGACCGGCTGTTGCGACGATATGACGCTCCGTTGTTGCTACAAGCACCTGACGGCGGCTTAACAAATAAAGAATCGCCTGCGGTGAAAAGCTTTGTTCCACTTGATCGATGATCTCGGATGAATAGTCCTGAGCATTGGACTGGCGCAGGGTATTGATGATGATCTGGCTGATGGCTGGGGCATCTGCGTTTATCGCGTGGCGAATCAGGCAATCCATTCAAGTAACTCCTTCGGGTGATCCCCCTGACCTCAAGTGCCAGGGTGATGGCATATAGCTATGGTTGCGATGTACGATTCGCTCTTTGAGATCAGGCAGGGATTGCGGCATGGAGCTTCTGGCATTAATCGCAGGGATAACAGCATTCGTCCTTTTGATAAAAAATACGAAAGCAAAAGGACTATTGAGTCAGCTGAACATGGAGCTGACTTCAAGACAGAATGATTTAAAACTAACCGAGCAAGAGATCTCTGCGCTGCGACAACAATTGCTGCAGAAGCAACGGGAGCTGGAGCGTTTCAAGGATATTGTGGATGCAGAAGCTGTAGCGCTCCGTATCCTTGGTGAGACTAAAACGGAGCGTAGCCGATTACTGCAGCAAGCGCAGTCGAGGGTGGATTTGGCAGAAAGTCGATTGAGCCAAGCGATCGCTGATGCCGAAAGAATAATCGCTAGCGCCCAAGAACGAGCGCAAGAGGTGGCGGGCGATGCCCTTGAGGCGATGGGTAAAGCCAAGCACTACGCTGAAGCGGCTCAGGCGATGAAAAACATAATTGAAGGCTACGGTGACGGTTACATCGTACCGACGTACAACCTTCTGGATGATTTGGCTGAAGAGTTCGGCTTCACTGAAGCGGGGCAAAAACTAAAAGAAGCTCGTGAATACACACGATTGATGGTCAGAACGGGCCGCGCCGCCACCTGCGATTACGTCGAAACTAATCGTCGCGAAACTGCATTACGATTCGTGGTGGACGCGTTCAACGGTAAAGTCGACTCGATCCTTTCGCGTTCAAAATCAGATAACCACGGCAAGCTCGAACAGCAAGTTCGCGACGCTGCAGCACTGGTGAATCTAAACGGTGCACCATTTCGTAACGCCAGGATAACGGATGAATATCTAAAGGCACGCCTCGAAGAGTTGCGCTGGGCTATTACGGCGAAACTGCTCAAAGACCAAGAGCGAGAGGAACAGCGTCAACTGCGTGAACAGATCAGAGAAGAAGAGAAAGCTCGCCGGGAATACGAGCGGGCAATCAAGGAAGCAGCCAAAGAAGAGTCCAATCTTCGCAAAGCGCTCGAGAAAGCCCAGGAGCTGGTGGCGTCTTCAACCGCTGCAGAACGTGCAGAATTTGAATCTCGTATGGCTTTGCTGCAAGAGCAATTACAGGCAGCTCAAGAAAAGAATCAACGTGCTTTGTCCATGGCACAGCAAACTCGCGCTGGCCATGTCTATGTCATTTCCAACGTTGGCTCTTTCGGCGAGCAAGTGTTCAAAATCGGTATGACTCGCCGATTGGAGCCGCTTGATCGCGTGCGTGAACTCGGCGACGCCAGTGTCCCGTTCGAATTTGATGTTCATGCAATGATTTTTAGTGACGATGCGCCTGGCCTTGAGAAAAAACTACACCGGCATTTCCTGCGCGAGCAGGTGAACAAGGTCAATCCAAGAAAAGAATTCTTCCGAATCGGGTTGCCAGCAATCCGTTCCGAGCTGGAGGGCTTAGGCGTAGAAACTCTTTGGACGATGAACTCAAAGGCATTTGAATACAGAGAAACCCAACGGATAGAGCAGCAGATTCTGGAAAACCCTGCGATCGCAGCAGAATGGACGCAGCATCAGCTGGAGGTAGAAGAAGCAATTGAGCATTCAGAAGAGGAAGCGTTGGCCTCGGCCTGATGTCTTGCGAAAGGCGGTTCATGGACAGTAGCGGGCACTTTGCAAAAGAATGAATGGGCTCGCATTTAGAAAATCTGGAGTGTCGCGTTTAAAGTTGCTCGCGCACTTCCTCGGCTAGCTTGAAAAGTAACAAGGAAAAGGGTCACCGCAGCGAAGGTGGAGTTCTGCGGTGACCAAAAAAAGATAAGCGCGATTCAATAGCTGGCTGAAGCGTGATCACGCCTGACGCAGTGTTTCCTTGAGTGAATTTTCTGTTGTGCGACATGGCAAACGAGCGATTCGGGGATCATCGAAGCTTTTGGCCGTAACGATTGCGACATGTTTGTGCCTCAAATTTGAGCAGCGATCTTTCGAAGCGACTGCTCGTAGTAGTCCGCCGTTTGAGCGCCGGTGATTATTTGACGGCCGTTTAGCACGACGAGGGGAACGGAATGGATACCGCGGCTGGTGAAATAGAACTCACGCTCGCGCACTTCATTGGCATACCGATTTGAAGAAAGAACCTCGTTGGCCTGCTCGTTAGACAAACCAACACTGCGTGCGATGCTGGCCAGCACTTCATGTGAACTGATGTCCTGCCCATCGGTGAAGTAAGCAGCAAAAAGTGCATGGGAAAGAGGGCGCTGCAATCCCTCAAAATCCGCCCAAAATATCAATCGATGCGCATCAAACGTGTTGTAAAAATGGGTTCTTTTATCGAAATCACAGTGAAATCCAACGCTGTTTCCGCCAGTTCGAATACTGTTCTGGCCTCGCGCGATGTCTGCAGCATTGCTTCCGTACTTTTGCATAATGTGCACGATCGCGTTTTGCCCACCCTGAGGCATATTCGGATTCAACTCGAAAGGTTCGAAATTGATCTCGACGACTGCTTCATCTGGTAGGCGCTGAATAGCTTGTTCCAAGGCGCCAAGGCCGATTGCGCACCAAGGGCAAACAACATCTGAAATGAAATCCACGCGTATCGGCGTGCTCATGGCGAGTCCTCTGCTTTTCAAGCGAATCGTTGGGCAAGGCAGCGACGGCCTTCTACAAGCTCTCGGGCTACACGTGCCACACGGGCGCCGAGGTGTTCAGCGGTCAGGATGTCGGGATTTTTGGGAGCTACATCCGGTCCTTCATCGAAATTGGACTGGGCACCCACACCAATGAAGTAGCTGTCGCGGTTCAGCATTTCCTCTGTGGTGGTTGAGCTGTTGTGTCCAGGTGGCAAGCCGAGATTGACCCAGTGCATAGCGTGCTGGGCTGCGAAAATGCTCAGTTGCTGCAACGTTGCCAGTTTGTCGCCCGAACGCGATGCCGCATTAGTGAATCCCGCAGCAACCTTGTCAGCCCAGACACCGCCTTTGGCAAATACGTGACGAGAGGTGGCATCCATGAAGGTTTTGAACTGCGCCGATGCACTGCCCATGTAGGTAGGGGAGCCGAAGATGATGGCATCGACTTTTTCCAGGGCGTCCCAGTGCTGGTCAATATCTTCGACCTGAACGAGCAGGCTCTGTGTACCTTCAACACTGTCCGCACCGCGGGCTACAGCTTTGGCGACATTGGCGGTGTGGCCATATCCACTGTGATAGATAACAGCAACTTTTGTGGTCATGTGAGTGCTCAACTTTGTGATACCCGCTCTTCTGCCGGCCAGCCAACAGCAGCGGATGATGCTTAAGGAAAATTGATCCTGGCGGTATTTCTGAAGAACGACGGGGGGACTATATTTATGTTGAGTTTTTTAATAAACGGGCGATCTGAAATATCAGTTGATCCATGGTGTAACTTGTTAGGTGCCACACTTTGCGAATCGGGTCCCCCCTTTAATTTCGAAGGAGGTAATTGGCAAGGTGGTGATTTGCAGCGGGGAAAGGTTCAAACACTGGTAGTGACGGCGCGTGCGGGTTTACCGCACGCGCCGATTTGTTACTTGCTGGCGTCCAGCACTACGCGGTAGCGAGCTTTGCCACTGCGCAGATGGTCGATGGCTTTGTTGACCTGGCTCATTGGAAACATCTCCACCTGCGGCAGGATCTGATGGCGGGCACAGAATTCCAACATAGTCGCCGTGTTACCGGGCGAGCCAATCGGCGAGCCGGACAAGCTTTTTTGTTGTGGAATCAGGTTGAAGACGTGCACGGGGATAGCGCTGGGCGCGATGCCGACAAAGTGCAGACGGCCTTTGCCGCGCAGCGTTCCAAGCATGGCTGTCCAGTCGAGGTCTGCACTGGCGCAAATCAGCAGGAAATCCAGGGTGCCGGCAATGGCATTCAGCGCAGTACTGTCAGTAGAGGCGACTACGTTATGTGCTCCCAGTCGCTTGGCTTCGTCTTGCTTGGCCAGCGTCGATGTAAAAGCGGTGACTTCGCACCCCCAGGCGTTAAGGAAGCGTAGAGCGAGATGACCGAGCCCTCCGATGCCGACGACACCCACCCGATCAGTAGGTTTGACGTTGAACTGCAAGAGCGGATTGAACACCGTCGACCCTGCGCAGAACAACGGTCCGGCCATGGCCGGGTCGAGTTCTTTCGGCAGCGGCACGGCCCAGGCCCAGTGAGAGCGCAGGCGATCGGCGAAGCCACCGTTGCTGCCAATGATGGTGGGTTTGACTGTGCCGCACAGGTGATGCGAGCCACCCATGCACGATGAACAATGCATGCAGCTGCCCTTGTACCAACCAATCCCCACGCGTTGCCCTGATTCGAGACCGCGTACCTGAGAACCGATTCGTACGATACTGCCGACCGCCTCATGACCGGGGATAAAAGGGTATTGGCTCAAGCCCCATTCATTATCGATCATCGACTGGTCGGAGTGGCAGACTCCACAATATTCAACGGCGACTTCCACCTCGTCGTCCCCCAATGGGCCGGGGTCGTAGCTGTAGCTCTCCAGTGGAGCGCCGGCCGCTGTTGCGGCCCAGCCAGTGAAGGACGTTATTTCGGTACTGTTACTCATTGGAGACCTCCAAATCAGCAGAGTGGGTTTTGGCTCCGATGCCTGGGGCGATTCCTTTGGAAATATGGGGCAGGATCATTTCGATTCCTCACCCAAGGTGCCGGTGTAGTGAGCCAGACGTTTCTCGACGTCGGCTTTCTTCTGTAACCCAAGCTCCATCAACTGCTTGATACGGGCCTGCGCTGCCGGGCGTTTGACCGAACCGATGAAACCATCCCATTCGGCAGCGATGGCTTCGTTCGGCGGCAGGCTGGCAGCATCGACCAGCCGCTTGATATCAGCAATCGACTGCTTGTCGAACCGGGCGATGCGCCGGGCCATGGTGTCGACGAACTTGTCGAGTTCAGCATCGGGCAGCGCGCGGTTGACGTAGCCGTAGCGTTCGGCGAGTTCGCCATTGATGTCGTTGCCGGTGAGCAGCACTTCCAGTGCGCGTCCGCGGCCCATCAGCCGTGGCAGACGCGCCATCGGTCCACCTCCGGGAACAAGGGCCGCACCGATTTCCCATTGCGAAAGGATGGCTTTCTCGCGGCTGGCAAAGCGCATGTCGCTGGCCAGGGCGAGCTCACTGCCGACGCCAGTTGCGCGACCGCGAATCGACACAATCGAGACCACCGGAGCCTTGCTCAAACGCACCAGCATGTCCGGCAACGGCGGCAGGCCGGTCGGGCCGTTAGGGAGGCTGGTGGTGTCAGTCAGCGGGGGCACGAAGTCATAGTGGGTGAGGAAAAAATCCGGCACATCACTGTCGAACACCACGACCACCAGCTTCGGATCTGTCTCGATGGCGGTGACCACCTCGTTCAGCTGCGGCATGGTTTCGGGACCGTAGATGTTGTACGGCGGGTTGTGGAACGTGACGCGCCAGTATTGAGGGGTGACCCGCGTGAGCTTGATTTCCTGTTTGACCGCGCTGGCGGCTGATGCTTTATCGGTGGTTGAGGGGGAAGTTTCGCCACCGAGCGCCGCGCCTGTGGACGCCAGACTGGCGAAAATCAGTGCAGCCGATAACAACTGAAGTCTCATGGGAGTGTCTCCAGAGAATGCCTGAGGGCATGTGAATTCCCGTTTGAGCCTTCGGTATGGCCTGCCAATTGATCGGGGCGCGAATCACGCCCGTTGCTCCGTTCCATCGCGGGTCAACACATGAGCATGGGTTTCGTGCGCATGACCGGCATACGGCCTGGCACGATCGGCAAGAGCGGCTGAAGTTGGCAAGTGGCTCGATAGATCCGGGAACACCGGGATCTAGGGGGGCGATACATGTCGCCTTGCGCCGGCAGCGCCGAATGCTCAAGCGTAGCAGCGACAGGTTGTCTCGCAAGGTTCGTTCTCATCCTTGCTGGAGGGAGTATTCGGTGCTGGTGTTGAATCTGGTCGCGAGCCTGATGATGATTCCGCTGACGACCAGGCTGCTCACCATCGCCGATGGCGACCATCCTTTTTGTTTCGCGATCTACCTATTGATGGAGGACTGGCCGCAACCTGATTGTGAGTGGCGGATGGCGGGTATTGCGCAGCGGATTCAGCCCCGTCATCTGTGCGAACTGCCCCGCAACTGCGCCGGACTCACTCCCAGGCGTTGCCTGAACAAGGTCGCCATGTGCGCCTGGGAGTTGAAACCGCAGCGGTAGGCGATTTCAGTCAGGGTGGCGGCCGAATCGCGCATCAGGGCGCGGGCTTTGGCGAGGCGTCGGTCGATCAGGTAGCTATGGGGGCTTTGGCCGGTGGCGCTTTTGAATGCCCGCATGAAGTAACCTTCGGACAATCCCAGTAATTGCGCCATTGCCGTTACAGCCAGCGGGCCGTCGAGGCCTGCGTCGATGAACTCATCGAGCAAGCGCATTCGGCTGCCGGTTATCGAGCCTGAAAGCGGCGGTGAGCTCGTTTCGGTTTCCGTCGTCCGTTCAGCCAAAGCCAGTGCCCAGGCTTCCCAGTCGTCTGCCACGGAGGCCCGCAACAAGGCGCTGCGCATCCGCTGGGCGAGGGTCGTGGCTTGGGGGTCGATGCGGTTGTTGAAGGCACGGTCTCCCGCCAAGGCAACACCGTCAGTGCGCAGCACGCGCAGGTATTCACCGCCCTTGGGCGATTCGGACAAGACGTCACAGCCGACCGGCACAAAGGCCAGTCCGTTAGGTATGGCATCGAAGGGCAGTACCCGGTCGCTGCCAATGGCGTGCAGGCCGCGCTGGCTGTCGAAGGCAAAGCCAATCGCCGATTGCGGTGCCACATAGCGGGTGGCGTACGCGCAGCCGGGCAGCAATTCGATCAGCCACGGCCCGGCCTCGACCCGGCGGACAGGTTCAGGCGGGGGGGGGGACGGCAGGCGGGTTCGATGGCTCATGAAAACCATACTAAACAAGAGCGGGCGCAAAAGTCAGGTCAGTTTTCTGAAAGCCGGTAGCGGGGCTGGTGTCTAGACTGGGCCAAACCTCAGGGGGATAGCTCATGCACAGACTGACACGCGACGACATTGAACAGGCAGCCCAACGTGTTTATCAGGTCATGCCTGCGACCGCCCAGTACGCTTGGCCGTTGCTGGCGCAAAGGCTGGGTTGCACGGTGTGGGTCAAGCACGAAAACCACACGCCGACGGGGGCTTTCAAGGTGCGCGGTGGCATTACCTTCATGCATTGGCTCAAGCGTGAGCATCCCGAAGTGAAGGGCATCGTCAGCGCTACGCGGGGCAATCATGGACAGAGCCTGGCGCTGGCTGCAGCCGCGGCGGGTTTGCGGGCCTTGATTGTCGTGCCGCAAGGTAATTCGCTGGAAAAGAACAACGCCATGCGCAGCTTCGGCGGCGAAGTGGTGGAGTACGGTCGCGATTTCGACGAGGCCCGTGAAGAGGCCGCACGCCTGGCACATACCCATGGCCTTTTCCTGGTTCCGCCGTTCCATCCCGAGCTGGTCAAGGGTGTGGCCACTTACGCGCTGGAGCTTTTCAAAGCGGCGCCGAACCTGGATACGGTGTATGTGCCGATTGGCTGTGGATCGGGGATTTGCGGGGTGATCGCCGCCCGCGACGCGCTGGGTTTGAAGACTCAGGTGGTGGGCGTGGTATCCAGCGAAGCGGCCGCCGCAAAGTTGTCGTTTGAAGCGGGAGCAATCTGTGAAACCGCCACTGCCAATACCTTTGCCGATGGCCTGGCGGTGCGCAAACCCATTGCTGAAGCCTTTGCCGTTTACGCGCAGGGTGCAGCGCGGATCGTATCGGTCAGTGACGAGCAGATCGCCGAGGCCATGGGCGTGTATTACACCGACACCCACAACCTCGCGGAAGGCGCGGGCGCCTCTGCCTTGGCGGCGCTCATGCAGGAGCGTGAAGCGATGGAGGGAAAAAGGGTGGGCGTGATCCTGTCCGGCGCCAACGTCGACAAATCGGTGTTTGCGAAAGTGATTGCGTGAAGGCGGAGGGGCGTGTGTATCGCTGTGTATCCGAACCCGCTGTACGGAGACTGGCTTACAAATGCCCTCAAACCGGATACATCCGGGATACACGGTTGCAGTCAAATAGCCCTGCCTTAGCGAGAAAGCAGATGCGCCTCGCACCACGGCTTATCGCCCTTAGTGGCAATGACCTTAGCGGCCTGGCCGCACACCGTATCCGGAGAATCACCATGTCCCGTATGTCGAACAAATCCCGTATTGGCCTGATCGCTGTTGCACTGGCCGGCAGCATGAACCTCGCTTCGACCGCTTTTGCTGCAGACGCCCTGCCTCAGGGCTACCAACTCGCTGCTGCGGAAAAAACCAGCGAAGGTAAATGTGGTGAAGGCAAGTGCGGGGCTGATGAGGCCGGCGCCAAGGTGACCAAGGCTGGCGAAGGCAAGTGCGGTGAAGGTAAATGCGGTGATGCTTCGTTCGCTCGTACCGACACTGATCATGACGGCCGCGTTTCGCTCAAGGAACTGCTGGCTGTAGCTCCGCAAGGTACTGAAGAGTTCAAAGCGATGGACACCAACGGCGATGGTTTCCTCTCCGAAGGCGAGGTCTATAAATTCCGCACCAATCAGTTCACTTCCAACGGCAAGAAAGTGCCAACCGAACTGTTTACCAAGATGAGCAAAGCGCAAAACTGATCGCTTGATGCAGGTGTAAAAAACCTCCCCGGGTTCACGCCCGGGGAGGTTTTTTTATGGTGGTTGAAGTGGCCTCTCAGTCGAAAGCGCTTCGATAGGCAAACAGGCCGGGCAAGCCACCGGTCATGACGAACAGCAGATTGCTGCCCGCCGGGAAGTCGCCTCGGCGCACGGCGGCGAGCATTCCTGCGAATGCTTTGCCACCGTAGACGGGATCGATGAGCAAGCCCTCTTTGGAAGCCAGCAAACGCACGGCTTCAAGCATTGCTTCGGTGGGCGCGCCGTAGGCCTCACCGCGTTGGCTGCCGTCGACGTTGATTGCGCTTTCGCCCACCGTTGCTTCGGGATTGAGCAGGTGCAGTGTCTGCCGGGTTTTTTCCTGGGTGGTGGCCTGTGCCTGGTCTTCGTCTGCCAATACCGTGTACCCGACAATCTGCGTTGCCGAGCGGGCGAGTGTCACACCCGCGAGCAATCCCGAGTGGGTTCCGGCACTGCCGTTGGGCACGATGATCTGATGGAATTGCAGGCCCAGCGCGTCAGCCTGGTGCAGGATTTCAGCGGCGCAGGCGGCGTAACCGAGGCTGCCCCGGGGACTCGAGCCGCCCAAGGGCATGACGAAAGGCTTTTTGCCCTGATCGTTGAGCTTTGCGACTAATTCGCCAGCGTAGGTGTTCGGTGTCACGCCCCGCGGTAGCCGGTGCACCTTCGCGCCGAACAGATCGTCCAGCAGGACATTGCCGTTGTGGCAAAAATCGTTATCGGTGCGCACGGCTGATGGCGTCAGAATCAGTTCGCACGCCAGGCCCTGGCGGGCGGCTACCGCAGCGGTCAGCCGCGCATGATTGGATTGAAAACCACCCCAGGTCACCAGTGTGTCGGCGCCTTCGGCCAGTGCTTCACCCAGCAGAAACTCCAGTTTGCGCAGCTTGTTGCCGCCACCGCCGAGCCCGGTCAAGTCATCGCGTTTGACATAGAGGTTGCAGCCATTGAGTTCGGGCAATTGGCTCAGACGGGTGAGTTTCTGGATCGGTGTCGGGCCTTCAAGCAGCGCCGCCCGTGGATAAGCAGTCAGTGCGGCATCAAGATGATTCAAGTTGTGGGGCATGGAGGTTCGCTCGTGGAGTGAAAGTACGCAGTGCATCGGGCAATGTAAAAAAGCCCCGGGGTGAAGGTATACGGTCGTTTCGGAATTACTGTTGATACACCGTGTAACTAACCACCCACCTATTCCCATGTAGGAACCGGCTTGCTGGCGATGGCGAGATATCAGACGCGGAAGATGTTGAATGTGCTGACTGCATTGCTAGCAAGCAGCACCTAGAAGGTATGAGTTGCATATCATTAATAAAGATAACTGCTGCCTAATTAATTCGTTTCTTGAGATGTCTGGCTCGCGCGTACAGTCGGCCCTGACTGATGAATGAAAGGGCAGACGATGAACACTGTGAAGCCAACAACAGCCGGCACTGCGCTACAACCGGCCAGCCTCTGGCGGGGGACCGTGGCCGGGTTTTCGGCGAGTCTTGTGGGGATTGGTCTGGCGCGGTTTGCCTATACGCCGTTGCTGCCGGCCTTGGTCGGGGCGCATTGGTTCGATGCTTCCAGGGCGGCCTACCTCGGTGCGGCAAACCTTGCCGGGTATCTGGCCGGTGCTCTTTTCGGCCGCTCACTCGCGTCGAAAACCTCAACCCGCTTTACCCTGCGGGCGATGATGCTGCTGGCGAGCATCGCGTTTTTCGCCTGTGCGTGGCCGGTGTCTTTTGCCTGGTTTTTTGCCTGGCGATTGCTCTCGGGCGTTGCCGGTGGAGCCCTGATGGTCCTGGCCGCGCCAACGGTGCTGGCACACGTTCCGCCATCGCGCAGGGGCTTGGTCGGCGGCCTGATTTTCATGGGGGTGGGCGTCGGCATCGCCGCGTCGGGGACATTGGTGCCGCTGCTGTTGCAACAGGGGCTTGAACAAACCTGGCTTGGTCTCGGCCTGATCTCCCTGGCGTTGACGATGCTTGCCTGGTGGGGCTGGCCGACAACGGATGTCCCGGTGGCCACTACCACTCATCACCGTCACGGTGTTCCCAACGGCAGACTCAAGGCGCTGTATGTCGAATACGCACTCAACGCTGCCGGTTGGGTGCCGCACATGATTTTCCTGGTGGATTTCGTCGCTCGCGGTTTGGGTCAGGGTTTGCAAACCGGGGCTCAATATTGGGTGCTGTTCGGCATTGGCGCCACCGTCGGGCCGTTATTGGCCGGGCTGCTGGCGGACCGGGTCGGCTTCGGTCGCGCATTGCGGGTGTCATTCATCATCGAGGCCATTTGCGTTGCAGTGCCGGCGCTCGGGCTTGGCAGCGTTTGGCTGATGGTTTCCAGTGTGATCGTCGGCGCTTTTGTCACCGGCACCGTGCCGCTGGTACTGGGCCGGGTTCATGAAATCCTCGCCCATCATCCGGCGCGACAGACTTCAGCCTGGCAGACCGCCACGGTCGGATTTGCGCTGTTCCAGGCGGTCGCCGCCTATGGCCTGTCGTTCCTTTTTTCCTATAGCGGTGGCAATTACGGCCTGCTGTTTCTCATCGGCACATCGGCCATGTTGCTCGCCTTCGTGATCGATGTCGTGGCGGTGGTTCAACGTTCGACACCGGAGCATCTGTTGAAGTGAATTACGCCGACCGCAATCGTCTTTATTGGCGCCGCAACCTCGCTGTTTGTGTGTTCGGCTCGTTCACCACCTTGGTAAGCCTGAGCATGCTATTGCCGTTTCTGCCGCTGTATGTGCAACAACTGGGCGTGACGAACCAGGCCGATGTAGTGCAGTGGTCCGCCGTAGCGTTCGGCGCAACGTTTTTTGGCACGGCGATGACTGCACCGCTCTGGGGACGGCTGGCGGATCGGTTCGGGCGCAAGCCGATGTTGGTGCGGGCGGCCATTGGCATGGCCATCGTGATGTCGCTGATCGGGCTGGCACGGGACGTTGCCGATCTGGTATTGCTGCGATTGATCGCTGGGCTTATCGGCGGCTATGCCTCGGCCTCTATCGTCATGATCGGTTCCCAGGTGCCGAGGGAGAAGGCCGGTTGGGCCTTGGGCGTGCTGTCGACAGGGGCATTGTCCGGCAATTTGATCGGGCCCGTGGTGGGTGGGTTTCTGCCGCAATGGGTGGGGATTCGCGGCACTTTTTTCGTCGGTGGTGCCATGATTGCGTTGGCGGCGATTACCACCATCGTGCTGATCCGCGAGGACTTCAATCGGCAGTCGGACGGCGTGCGCCGGAGCGACAGCACTCAAACACCGGCCGACCGTTCCCGCTGGCCGGTCATCGGCGCTCTGTTGCTGACGGCGATGATGGTGCTGCTGGCCAACATGTCGATCGAACCCATCATCACCGTTTATATCGGCCACCTTGGCGTCGCCTTGGATGAGCAGGCGCGGATCGCCGGCGTGGTAATGGCCTGCTCGGCGCTGGGCAGTATTTTGACCGCGGCCAAGCTGGGGGCGCTGGCCGACCGGGTCGGCAGCTGGAACGTCATCGTTGGCTGTTTGCTGGTGACTGGCTTGGTGATGGTCCCGCAAGCGTACGTCACGCAATCGTGGCAACTGGCGGTATTACGCGCTCTGATGGGCATGAGCATTGCCGGGCTGCTGCCGGCGATTGCCAAGCTGATTCGCCATTCGGTGCAGGAGCACAACACCGGCAAAATTCTCGGCTATCTGCAATCGGCGCAGTTTTCCGGGCAGGTGATCGGGCCATTGATCGGTGGTCAGATCGGTGCGCATTTCGGCTTGCATCAGGTGTTTCTGGTGACCGGTGCACTGCTGGTGTTCTGCGCCGCAATCAACGGCTGGGTGAAAACCCGCTTCCATGCGATGCCCGTCGTTACAGTGGGGCGGTGACACCCTCCACACGCACACGGTGCAGAAAGGTCGCCAGCGCACTGGAAAAATAACCGTCAATGCGGCGCACAAATACGGTTTCCACTTGGGCCAGTTCCGGGGGCAGCTCATGCACCGCCACCAATCCCGCATGTGCCGCGTCGGCAATGACGCCTCTGGGCAAAAGCGTGATGCCGACGCCAGCGGACACGCAGGCAATGATGGCTTCGATCGAGCCGAACTCCAGCGGCTCGGGAGCCAGCACGCCAAGCTGAGTCAGCAGCGTATCCAGGCGTTGGCGATAGGAGCAGCCGAGGCGAAACACCACGGTCTTGAGATTCTCGATCAGGGCGACATCGTCAACGCGCAACACCGACGGTGAAGTGATCAGTACCAGTTCCTCGCGAAACGCGACTTCCGTGTGCAACTCCGGATGATTGACCGGTCCGACCACAAACGCACCCTCCAGCTTACAGTCGATGACGTCCTGGATCAGGCTGCACGTGGTGCCGGTGCGCACCACCGGACGAACCTCGGGATAAGCCTTGGCAAAACGGGCGATCAACTGGGGCAGACGCAGGGCGAGGGTGGTTTCCAGCGTGCCGATTTCCATCACCCCTTTGGGGTGGCCGTCATCACGGGCAGCGCTGGAGGCGTCGAGCAGCAATTTCGATAAGCGGGCGGCAAAGGGCAGGATGCGGCGACCGGCGGGCGTCACCTGCACACCTTTGGCGCTGCGCTGAAACAACGCAACCCCGAGCTCGTCCTCCAGCGAGCGAATCCGCGCCGAAACGTTCGATTGAACGGTGTTCAGCTCGCTGGCGGCCTTGTTCATGCTGCCGTGTCGCGCCACGGCATCCACCACCTTGAGATCCGCTACATCCATCAAAATCACCTATCTCAAAAAGTTATAGCCATTGCCTTGGCTAAAGCCTGATGGAGATTAGATTCGGGGCGCGGAGATGACAAGTGAAACGGCGGTATGGATTCACCAAAAACGATCAACGGAATCATTATTGATCATTTTACATGATCACCTGGCAGGCATAGGTTGAAGGGGCACAGATACCGCAGCCAGTGGCGGATCGAGTCTGAATCTGAGGCTGTGGAACAACAATAACGCAACCACTGCTACACGGAGTCAACGTGAATCATGCAACTGAGTCAGCCAGAATCCGTCATCATCCCCGGTACAAGGACTTGGTCTCACGGCAGCGACGATTCGTCGCCAGTCTTACCGCCGCCACCCTTGTCCCGTACTTCGCGTTCATCCTCGTCGCCGCTTTCGCGCCCCAGCTTTTAGCGACGAAGCTTTCCGCTACCAGCATCATCAGCATCGGGTGGCCCTTAGGGGCGGTGTTCATTGTCGGGGCCTGGTTGTTCACCGGGCTCTACATTCATCGCGCCAATGGTGAATTCGATGACCTGACCGCAGAAATCCGTGCGGGGGCGATCGTATGAAACAACGTCTGCGGAACCTCATCCTGCCTGTTCTGTTGAGCACATTCGCGGCTCGCGCCATGGCCGGCGATGTCATACAGAACGTCGAAAAACAACCGATCAACATCACCGCCATCAGCATGTTCCTGGTCTTCGTCGTAACGACCCTGGGAATCACGTACTGGGCTGCGTCCAAGACCAAATCCATGGACGATTTTTACACGGCGGGCGGCGGCATCAGCGGCTTCCAGAACGGTCTGGCACTGGCCGGGGACTACATGTCGGCGGCGGCGTTGCTGGGGGTCACCAGCATGATCTTCTTCAACGGCTTCGATGGCGTGCTGTACTCGATCAGCTTCTTTGTCGCCTGGCCGTTGCTGTTGTTTTTGTTCGCCGAGCGCATCCGCAACCTGGGGCGCATCACCATCTCCGACATCGCGTCTTTCCGCCTTGATCAAAACCGCATCCGCACAATGACCGCGTTCGGTTCATTGACGGTGGTGTGCTTTTATCTAGTGGTGCAGATGGTGGGGGCAGGGCAGTTGATTCAGCTGCTGTTTGGCCTGCCTTACAACTATGCAGTGATTGCCGTGGGCCTGTTGATGGCGGTGTACGTTACCTTTGGCGGCATGGTCGCGACGACGTGGGTGCAGATCATCAAGGCCGGGTTGTTGCTGTTGGGCGGGACGTTGCTGGCGTTTCTGGCGTTGAGCAAGTTCGGCTTTTCGTTCGATCTGTTGTTCGAAAAAGCCGTGGCCGCGCACCGCGATGGCGAGCGGATTCTGCTGCCGAGCAAACTGGTGGCCGATCCGCTTTCGCTGATCTCGCTGGCACTCGGGCTGGTGTTTGGCACGGCGGGGTTGCCGCACATTCTCATGCGCTTCTTCACCGTGCCCGACGCCAAACAGGCGCGCAAATCGGTGTTCGTCGCCACCGGTTTTATCGGGTTTTTCTACCTGATCGTAGCGGTGTTGGGGTTGGCCGCGATTGTCATCGTCGGGCAGGACCCGGCTTTCTACGAGGGCGGGAATCTGGCGGGTAAATTGATCGGCGGCGGCAACATGCCGGTGATGCACCTGGCCAAAGCCGTGGGCGGCGACCTGCTGCTGGGCTTCATTTCCGCCGTGGCGTTCGCGACCATTCTGGCGGTGGTGTCCGGCCTGACCATGGCCGGCACGTCGGCGATTTCCCATGACCTGTATGTGATGGTGGTCCGCAAGGGCAAAGCCGATGCCCGCGATGAGCGTCGGGTGTCGCGTATCGCTTCGGTGGGCATCGGAATCGTCGCCGTGGTGCTGGGGATTCTGTTCAAGGATCAGAACATCGCCTTTCTCGTAGCGCTGACCTTTGGTGTGGCGGCGTCGGTCAACTTCCCGATTCTGGTGCTCTCGATGTACTGGAAAGGGCTGACGACCCGCGGTGCGCTGATCGGCGGGATCGCCGGGTTGGTGAGTGCGGTAGGGCTGGTCGTTCTCTCGCCCGCGGTGTGGGTCAAGGTGCTGGGCAATACCGATGCGATCTTCCCGTATGACTACCCGGCGATCATCTCGATGAACGTGGCGTTCTTTTTCACCTGGCTGGGCTCGGTCACTGATCGCAGTCACGGAGCAAGGCTTGAGCGCGAGCGTTTCGATGATCAGTTGATCCGTGCCCAGACCGGGCTCGGGGCCGCGCAGGCGGTCAATCACTAAGCCCTTCGCACTCTGCAAAAGGAGTCAGCCATGCAACTTAGAGACAATGGCCTTGGATTTTCACCCATCACCGTCGCACTGCACTGGATCGTGGCGTTTTCACTGCTGGCGATTTTCGGCCTGCAACTGTTGATCGGCCACGCCTCCAGCGAGGCGCAACAACTGGAACTTGGCCGGGTACAAAACCTGCTGGGGCTGATGCTGTTCCTCGTTTCGAGCTATCGGTTCTGGGCGCGGATCACGTCCTATCATCCGCTGCCCGTCGGTACGCCCAATCCTATCGAAGTGATCATCAGCCGCTCGGTGGCGGTGTCGCTCGCTCTTGCATTGGTGCTGTTGCCAATAGCGGTGTGGGCTTCACGCGCAGCCGCCGGTGAGGTGGTGATGCTGCCCGGTGGATTCTGGATTCCGAGCATCCTGCCGACCAATCCAACCTTGAAGCACGTGGTCGATGTGCTGTTCAACATCGGTGCCTCGGCGTTCCTTGCCGGGCTCGCGCTGCACATCTTCGGCGCGGTGAAAAATCACTTCCTCCTGAAGAACAACACGCTCAAGCGAATGCTGGGCAAACATGTGGAGCTGTGAGTCATGAACCAGGACAGTCTTGATTTTGCCGGTAACGCCATTACCCGGCTCTGCGGTGTGAAGTACCCGATTTTTCTCGGCGGGATGGCAGCCATTTCCGGGCCGCAACTGGTGGGTGCGGTGGCGAATGCCGGGGGCATGGGCGTCATCGGCGGGTTGCGCTTGCCGCCCTTGGCTTTACGCCGCTGGATCCAGGAAACCCGCGCACTCACCGACCGACCCTTCGGCGTGAACCTGGTGCCGCAGTTCGGTGGCCCGGATGTGTTCGAAGCGCAGTTTCAGGTGATTCTCAAGGAGAAGCCCAAACTGCTGTCGCTGTTCTATGCCGAGAAGTATGCCGCCGACATGATTCCACGGGCCAAGGACGCCGGGATCATCGTGATGGTGCAAGCGGGGTCGGTGGAGCTGGCCAACATTGCCATCGCCCAGGGCGCCGACATCATCATCGCCCAAGGCAGTGAGAGTGGCGGCCATCTCAATCGCGGCACGATTGGCATCATGCCGTTGTTGACCTCCATCCTTGCGGTTGCGCAGGGGCGGCCGGTGTTGGCGGCGGGCGGCATCACCCAGCGCGATGACGTGCGGGCGCTGATGTCCCTCGGTGCATCCGGGGTGGTGGTGGGCACGGCGTTCATCGCTACGGATGAATCGAATGCCCATCCGTTGTACAAACAGAAGATCGTCGAGGCGACCACCGACGAAACTGAATACCGCACCGGTTATTCGTTCGGCTGGACCTACGGCACCCCGCACCGGGTGATTCCCAATCGGGACAAATGGAACCTGCTGCGCTTCATCGGCGGCGGCGCCCGGGCAATCGACAAGCCGCGGATGGCCGAGAAACTGTCGCTGTATGCGGGGCAGGGCGTGGGCAAGATCCACAGCGTTGTACCGGCGGCAGAGCGCGTGGCGGAACTGGCGCGCGGGTTGCTGCCGGTGCCGGAGATGGCGACCGGCTTCACCGACTACGCCGCGACCGGGCGGTTCTTGAGTGAACAAAGGAGATCACTCGGCTGGCAATAACCAATGTAGACGTGAGCCTGCTAGCGATGGCGGCATCCCCGTTGCCTGATCCAACCCTATCGCTAGCAGGCTAGCTCCCACACTGGTTATTTGCTGGCCCAAAATCCGCGCACATTAACCCCCCTGTGGGAGCTAGCCTGCTAGCGATGGCGGCGTAAAATTCGACATCAATGTCGCCTGAGTCAACGCTATCGCGAGCAGGCTCACTCCTGCAGGTTTTGAATCACGCCGTTGCCGGTCGGGCGATCTGCTGTTGTGCCAGGCCAATGAAGGCGCTCATCGCCGACGTGATCATCGTGTCGTTGCGGCGAATGAACACCGTGGACACATTGGCGAATTCCGACGGCAACGTGTGGCAGCGGATCGCATGGCGCACGCTGCAATTTTCCGCGATGGCCTTGGGCAACAAGGTCACGCCCATGCCCGCAGCAACGCACGACAGAATGCCGTCGAGCGTGCCCAACTCCATGATCTGGTTCGGCACCAACCCCACCTGATAAAACCAGTTCTCCAACGTCGAGCGATAAAAACACCCGGTGCGAAACACCAGCACAGTCTGCTGCGGCATTTTTTCGATCAGCGCAGGCAAAGTTTCAAATTGGTTGCTGCTGACCAGCACCAGTTCTTCGTTGAACACCTCTTCCTGTGCCAACGCCGAGTTCTGATGAAACCCGCCGACAAACGCGCCATCGAGCCGGTGCGATTCAATTGCCTTGATCAGCTCCACCGTGGTGCCAGTCAACAGCGATAACTGCACCTCGGGAAACTGCTCGCGGTACTTGGTCAGCACCTGCGGCAAACGGATGGCAGCGGTGGTCTCCATCGAGCCCAGGCGCAGCAGGCCGGTCGGGCTGCCGGTGTCCATCAGCGCGCTGCGGCTCTCTTCGGTCAGCTGCAAAATCCTTCGCGCGTAACCGAGGAAGGTTTGGCCTGCCGATGTCAGCACCACCCCGGATTTCTTGCGGATGAACAGCTCGCGGTTGAGTTCCGCTTCCAGCTCTTTCACGCGCATGGTGACGTTGGACTGCACCGTATTCACCTGCACGGCGGCGGCGGTGAAGCTACCCAGCTCGGCCACGGCGCAGAAAATTTTCAGTTGGCGCATTTCCATATTCGTTACCACCCATCATGAAAAGTGATTGTGGACATATCTAATGATCACTTTACGAGCTTTTCTGCGGATTAGTAAAGTGCTCGAAACGAGATGAAACGAGCGTCGATCGACCATGAAACTGATTTCAATAATTGACCATGTCTACGCCGGAGGTTTGGCAGTGCTGCACCCCGAAGGCCAGCAAACCGGCATTTACAAACAGCGCCATACAAGTCCCGTGCGTGTAGCGCTGCACGGCATAGTCGGCGATCAGCATGGCGATAGACGTGTGCACGGCGGCCCGGAAAAGGCCGTGCACCAGTACGCCGCGCAAAACTATGAGCGTTTGGCTCAAGCCTTTCCCGACAGTGCCGCCGAGTTGAAGGCGGGCAGCCTTGGTGAAAACATCTCGGCGGTCGGGCTCAGTGAACTCAACGTGCACATCGGTGACGTGTTCCAGGTCGGCAGCGCCGTTCTGCAGGTGTCCCAGCCCCGCAGCCCGTGCTGGAAAATCAATCACCGCTTTGATGCCGAGCACCTGTCGATGTTTGTCGCCAAACAGCGAATCACCGGTTGGTACTACCGGGTCCTCCAGCCGGGCTATCTCGAAGAAGGGGATGGGATCGAGCTTTTGGAGCGGCACACTGAACGGTTTTCCATCGACCAGTTCTGGCAGGTGCAGTTGTCGCACCGACCGGTGATTGATGATTTGCTGGCGTTGGCAGTGACCCATGGTTTGGCGCCGGACTGGCAGCGGCGTTTGTCGGAGCGGGCGAAGTATTTGCGCAAACATGCGGCTAGCGTCGGTTGATCCAGTCGACCTCGATGTTGCAGCCATACCCAATTCCTGTGGGAGCTGGCCTGCCAGCGATGACGGCCTGACAATCAACCTCGATGCTGCAGCCGTACCCAATTGCTGTGGGAGCTGGCCTGCCAGCGATGACGCCCTGACAGCCGACCGCGATGCTGCAGCCGTACCCAATTCCTGTGGGAGCTGGCCTTGCAGCGATGACGCCCTGACAATCAACCTCGATGCTGCGGCCGTACCCAATTCCTGTGGGAGCTGGCCTGCCAGCGATGACGCCCTGACAGCCGACCTCGATGTTGCGGCCGTACCCGATTTCTGTGGGAGCTGGCTTGCCAGCGATGGCGGCCTGACAGCCGACCTCAATGTTGCTGACCGAGTACATATCCATTGCTGCGGTAACGGTTGCTTAGGGTTCCGCTCTTACAGCGGGTCACTTTGGAAAAGCCCCAAAGTAACCAAAGGGCTCTTGCCCCTTTCGTTCGG
>Ga0247818_10000070_pt1 | contig 53816 bp, 47 predicted proteins | sample 13C_Glucose_Day1_FD_192424 | JGI IMG/M metagenome (GOLD analysis project Ga0247818, IMG submission 192424) | Soil microbial communities from agricultural site in Penn Yan, New York, United States - 13C_Glucose_Day1 | ecosystem: Environmental > Terrestrial > Soil > Agricultural land | place...
GTCAAACCATGAACGAAGAACTGGCCAGAAATTACCGTGAGATCCTCCACGGCGTAGGTGAAGATCCAGAGCGCGAAGGTCTGCTGGACACGCCAAAGCGCGCGGCAAAAGCCATGCAGTACCTCTGTCATGGCTACCAGCAAAGCCTCGACCAGATCGTCAATGGCGCATTGTTCGAATCGGACAACGATGAGATGGTCATCGTCCGGGACATCGAACTCTACTCCCTGTGCGAACACCATTTGCTACCGTTCATTGGCAAGGCCCATGTCGCCTATATACCGACGGGCAAAGTGCTGGGGCTGTCGAAAATCGCGCGGATTGTCGATATGTTCGCCCGCCGGCTGCAGATCCAGGAAAACCTGACACGCCAGATTGCCGACGCCATTGCCCAGGTGACCGATGCCGCCGGGGTGGCGGTGGTGATCGAGGCAAAACACATGTGCATGATGATGCGCGGGGTGGAGAAGCAGAACTCGGTGATGAGCACCTCGGTAATGCTCGGCGCGTTCCGCGAGTCGTACAACACCCGCCAGGAGTTTTTGCAGTTGATCCGCGGTCGCTAGGCACCTGTGCCGGGGATGCCCAGGCACACCGCCTGCCATTCAACTGAGCATCAGCATCCCGCCGTCAATCACCAGGGTCTGACCGGTGACAAACCGCGAACCATCGCCGGCAAGAAACACCAGCACCGGGGCCAGGTCTCGGGCCGGCTCTCCCAGCTTGCCGCCGAGGGGTACCTGGCCGGCCATGTACGCATCGTGCTGCTGCAATTGCTCGGCACTCATACTGGCGCGGGTGGCGTCGTACATCGGCGTCCACATCGCCGGCGCGATCGCGTTGACGGTAATGCCCAATGGACCCCATTCCCGCGCCACCGTGCGCGTCCAGGCCAGCACGGCGCCCTTGCTCGCGGCGTAATGGGCCTTACCGGGCTGACCGAGCACGCCTGCGGCAGAGGCGAAATTGATGATCCGCCCACCGCTGCCCTTGAGCCGTTCATAGGCCGCTCGGTTGGTCAGGAAAGTGCCACGGGTATTGACCGCAAAAACCCTTTCCCACTCGTCCAGCGTGATGCTCTCGGCGCTGGCATTGGGCGCAATGCCCGCCGCGTGTACCAGCACGTCCAATCCGTTGAGCTGTTCGCTGGCCCAGGCAAAGGCCGCGTCCACCGAATGGCTGTCAGCGATGTCGCAGACTCGCGAGTGCGCCCAACCACCACCGTCACCCGTTATCGAGGCGACCGCGCCCAGGTCGAGACTGATGACATGGGCACCCTCCTCTACAAACGCCTTGACCACTGCCGCGCCAATACCGCGGGCGCCTCCCGTGAGGATGATCCGCTTACCGGCCAGTTGCATGGGCTGTTCCTCTTGTGTGGATTTATCAGGATAGTTGCTCGATGCGTTGCAGCGCCGTAGCGAACAGGCGCAGCGCCGAGGCGTGGTGTTTTTCACCGGTAACCCTGCAGGCTTTACCTGCACAGGCGCGTGCATGACTGACCTCGAGAAAGATGCCGAGCTTGAAACCCGCTAACACCAGGTACCAGGTGAAGTCAGCCAAAGAACGTGAGCTGCCGGCACGGTAATGGGCGACCAACTCATCGCTGCTGCAGAAGCCGTCCCAGGGATGCACTTCGATGGTGCCGGCGCCACGACCATCGACACCGGGCCAGGTCACCACCAACCAGGCGAGATCGAGCAACGGATCACCGATAGTTGCCAGCTCCCAATCGACTACCGCGGCCAGCTCCCCACAGTCGTGCCGGAACATGACATTGGACAGGTGAAAGTCACCGTGCTGGACACCGGCCTGGAACTGCTGCGGACAATGCTCGCTCAACCACTTGGCCAAGCGATCGAGCCCTGGCAGCCCCTTGGCCCCGGGCCAACCGGGATAGTCTTTGACACTGTCCAGCTGCGCCAGCCAGCGTGAGACCTGACGCTGGTGAAAACCCTCAGGCCGGCCAAAATCCGCCAGACCTACCGCCTGGTAATCAATTTCCCCCAGGCGCAATAGCGCATCGACCATGGCCAGCCCCATGCGCCGGCGCATATCAGGCCGTTGATCATGAGGCGCCGGCAAACCGGCCGCGCAATTGGGATTGAAACCCTGTACCGGCTCCATCAAGTAGAAACTGGCGCCCAGAACGCCTGGGTCAGCACAGTCGGCAATCAAACCGGCATGGGGCACTTGCGACCCCGACAATGCCTTGAGCAAACGTGCTTCACGGGCAATAGTCTTGCCGCCGACTTCGCGCAATTCCCGGGAAGGCCGACGCAGCACGAACTCACGCGTACCGCGCCGAAAGCGCAGCAACAGATTCTGCGTTCCTCCGGTCAAGCGCATCGGGACCTCGATGGGGCCGCGCTCCAGGTTCTGACTATCCATCCAGTCGGCCAGGCGCTTGAGGTCGACCAGATCCTCCCAGTCGTTCATGGGTGGCGCTCGTCGAGGCTGGCCAGCACCTCGGCGTATTTTTCCCGGGCGCGGGCCGCGGCGGTGGGCCGATGGTAATCAGGGAACAACTCGTCGCAGGGCTGATAGTCGCGCAGCAGCTGTTTGGCCACAGTGACTTTGTGCACCTCGGTAGGCCCATCGGCCAGCCCCATCTGGAAGGAGCGCACGATGTAGCCGGTAAAGGGCATTTCTTCACTGACGCCCAGCGAACCATGCACATGCAAGGCGCGTGCGGCGATGTCATGCAGCACTTTTGGCATGACAGACTTCACCGCGGCGATGTCCTTGCGCACCCGTTTGTAGTCCTGGTACTGATCGATGCGCCACGCCGTACGCATCACCAGCAAGCGAAATTGCTCCAGTTCGATCCACGAATCGGCAATTTTTTCCTGGATCATTTGCTTGTCCGCCAGGCGGCTGCCCTGGGTACTGCGCGACAGGGACCGCTCACAGAGTGCGTCAAGGGCTTTTTGCGCCTGACCGATCACCCGCATGGCGTGGTGCACGCGACCACCACCGAGCCTCACCTGAGCCACGACAAATGCCTGGCCGGGCGCACCGAGCATATCGCCCGCAGGCACTCGCACCTTGTCGAATGACAGGTAAGCATGGGTGGCGGCGGGGTCGTCGGCGATACCGACGTTACGGATAATGCTCACTCCGGGCGCGTCGGCGGCGACGATGAACATCGACATGCCTTCATACACCGATACACTTTTATCGGTGACCGCCATCACGATGTAGAACGCTGCGTAGCGGGCATTGGAGGCGAACCATTTTTCGCCGCTCAGCAGCCAGTCATCGCCATCGCGCACTGCTTCGGTGGTGAACACGGCGGGATCCGCGCCACCTTGCGGCTCGGTCATGGCGAAGCAGGACACGATATCGCCATCGAGCAACGGTTGCAGGTAGCGCTGCTTCTGCGCCGGGGTGCCGTAATGGGCGAGGATTTCCCCGTTGCCGGAATCGGGAGCCTGGCAGCCAAACACAATCGGGCCAAACAGCGAACGGCCAAGAATTTCATTGATCAATGCCAGGCGCACCTGGCCATACCCGGCTCCGCCCAGCTCCGGGCCCAGGTGACACGCCCACAACTTGCGTGCCTTGACCTGCGCCTGCAGCGGCTTGACCAGTTGCTTGAACAACGGATCGTGGATATTCCACGGGCTGCCCAACACATGATCGAGGGGCTCGACTTCCTCTCGTACAAACTGCTCGATCCAATCCAGTTCCGCCTGTATCTCGGGGTCGGTCTGAAAGTCCCAGGCCATGATGTGTCTCCTAGCAAATAGCGATCAGGCCAGCAGCATGCCGCCGTCGACCAACAGGGTTTGGCCGAGCACATAGCTGGCCAGCGGCGAGGCAAGGAACAGGGCCACGTTGGCCATGTCCTGGGGCGTGCCCAGGCGCCCTTGAGGAATGGCCCGCAACGCGCCTTCGAGGCGCTTGGGGTTGCTGGTGGTCACCCGCGTCAGCTTGGTTTCCACTAAACCGGGGGCAATGCCGTTGACCCGGATGCCGTCACGTGCCCAGGCTTCGGCCAGGGTGCGAGTCAGTCCGAAAGCACCGGTTTTCGAGGCGTTGTAGGCCGGGTTGCCACGCGTGGAGTGAAAGGCGGCAGCGGAACTGACAGTGATCATCGAACCCTTGGCCTGCATCAGCAGCGGGTGAAACTTCTGCGCGCACACCATCAGGCTGGTGAGGTTGACATCGAGCACTCGCTTGAAACCCTCGGTGAGAAATTCCTGACGGTCGTAGAGCACCGTGCCTTGTGCCTGCACCAGCACATCCAGGCGGGTGAAGGGTACGCTGGCGGCTTCAATCAACGCCGCGTCCGCGACATCGACCTGGGCGTAGTGCAAGCCTTCGAGATTTGAGTCGGGTGAATCCTGATAGGCCGCTGCCGAGGCTCGTGTACCCCAGACGTGCACCTCGGCACCACGCTGGCGAAAGTTCTGCGCGATGCCATTGCCGATGCCACTGGAACCGCCGATCACCAGCACGGTTTTGCCGCTGAAGTCCAACTCGTACATAGGTGTTCCTTGTGCTTGTCGATGAATGCTGGCGAGCAACAGGCCCGCCGTTACAGCGCAGCCAAACCCGCCGAGGCCAGGTGCTCCAGCTCGCTCTTGGTAAAGCCAAGTTGTTCCAGGACTTGCCGGGTGTGTTGGCCCAGGGCCGGTGGTGGGCGATTCAGCGACAACGGCAAATTGCCGAAATCCCAGAACGCGCCGATCTGTTGCAGGTCGCCGTACACCGCATGGGAATAATGGGCGTGCAGGCCCGCGGCAGCGTGGTCAGGGCTGTCGAGAAACGCATCCATCTGCGCCTCCAGCACGGCCTGCGCAGGAACCTGCACACCAGCCAGCGCTGCGAGTGCCGCTTGCTGGGTCAGATCTGCGAAATAATCCTCTGGCCGACTGCCCACCAGGGCGGTGAAACGCTGAATTTCATCAGGCTGAAGCGCTGCCACTACCAGCCAGGCATCGCTGCACAGATAGAGGCGGTGTGCGTCATTCAGACCCGTCTGTTGCGCATCCAGATGGGCGACTGGCGTGAGACTGCCGTCCTCCAGCACCACCGCTTCGCTCATCGACAGCAACGTGGCGCCCAACAATGAGGCGCTGACCATTTGCCCGGCGCCGCTGCGGTTGCGCTCGTACAACCCCAGTAGCAAGGCATACAGCGAGGATAATCCGGCAAAAAAATCCCCCACGCCAAAGCGCAGCCACATCGGCGCTTGCCCTTCACCGCCCTGCTCGACCTCCCAGCCGCAGGAGGCCTGCATCAGCTGGTCGAAGCCTGGCCAATCCGCACGCGGACCGGTCGGCCCGTAGGCGCTGACATGGCAATAGACCAACTGCGGGTTAAGCGCCTTGAGGTGCTCGTAGTCAACCTTGAGTTTGCGTGCGGCCGGCAGCCGCATGTTGTGGTGCACCACATCGGCCCAGCGTGCCAGCGCTTCGACGACGGGCTCGGTTTGCGGATCACCCAATTGCAGCGCGACCCCCAGTTTGCCCCGCTGGGTACCACTGAATATCCGCTCCAGGCGGCGCATGGCATCGCCCTTGGGGGCCTCGATTTTAATGACTTCCGCGCCGAGGTCCGCCAGTAGCATGCAGGCAAACGGCCCGGCCAGGTAGGCGCCCAGATCCAGGACTTTCAAGCCATGCAGCGGTGGCAATGGCGCGGGACCCGGCACGCGGCCTTGCACGGCGAGCAATGCATCAGCGTCCGGCAGTCCTGCGTTCCACTCACCCGCCAGTGGCGCACTGGCGCCGACTCGCGCCGGTGGCTGGACCTGCCAGGCCGGGCCCGGTTGCAGGGTCTTGCCCAGTTGTACATCGTCAACTTCAACCACATAGCCATTGAGGCGCGCCTGCTCGTCGAAGTAGATATCGCCAAAGGCGCCGGCAATTTGCGCGGCCACGTCGTGCTGCCAGAAATGTTCGACCCACTCCTGGGCCGGTCGTGTGGCGATAATGGCCTTGTTGGCGCCGAAGTTGGGCGCCACATGGCTGGGTGGCCAAAGCGAATTCAGGCGAGCCACTTCGGTTTCGCCCAGTTCGCTGAGCGCTTCGGCCATCCACGGCGATTGGTCTGGCGAGTAGTGCACATGCAGCCAGCGACCATCGGCGCACTGGTGCAATGGAATCGGAATGTGTTTATCCAGGCCCTTGGCAAAGGCCGCGGTCGGCGTTTGCGCCCGGTTCCAATGCATGGTCATTGGCACCAGGGCCGCCTGGGCCAGGCTCGTATGAGCGATGCCGCCACAGCCGTCACGGTCGCGCGCCAGCAACCGCGCCATCACCCCGACCACGCACAGCCAGCAGGCCAGCCAGTTGGCGAACGGCATGCGCACAAACACCGGGCCGGGGCGATGCGCGGGCTGCTCATCCAACAGGCCCAGGCGCGCCAGGATCAGGGTTTCCCGTGGAATGGCATTCGCCAGCGCATGCCGTTGGGGCCAGCCGCTGATCGCAGAGACAACCAATCGCGGGAAGTCTGCGGCGAGCAGTGCGTCTGCCAGGCCATGGGCCTGCGCCACTGCCGGGGTGAAGTCGTGCAGCAGCACATCAGCGCTGGCCAGCAGTAACCGCAACTGCTGGTGGTCGGCAGGGTTTTGCAGTTCAAGGGTGACACTGCGCTTGCCGCGATTGAGCACCGCAAAGAGCGCCTGGTGATCTCTGGCCGGGTTGCCAGGTGATTCAACCATGACCACTTCGGCACCCGCTTCACACAGTTGCAGGCCGGCGGCTGAACCGGCAATGCCGGAACACAGGCTGATGACGCGAATGCCTTCAAGGATTGCCTGGCTCATATAGCACCTTTCAGTGGCGAGTTCTGCTCAAAGCGTTCTGCAGCAAAGCTGCAGAACGAATCCATGGCGTCACCCTAAGCCATCACAACAAAATTCCATAGATAGATTAGTATTCCGAATATAGAATCATAAGTCCTAATATGAACACTAATTAATAATACGTTCAAACACACCCAATAAACCGATCAAGGGCCTCGCTATGATCCTGCGCATGGACCACTTCACTATCGTCTCTGACCACCTGCAGGCAACAAGGGATTTTTATGTCGAGGTACTGGGTTTGCTCGAGGGGCCACGTCCGCCCTTCCCGGTTCCCGGGTTCTGGCTTTACGCCGCAAACCAGCCAGTGCTGCATGTGGTGGGTGTAACGCAAATGCCGCAGCCGCGACGTGGCGTTCTCGACCATATGGCCTTTCATGCCAGCGGTTTGCAGACGATGTGCAAGCACCTGGGCGAGCATGGCGTGCGCTTCAGGATCATTCGCGCTCCAGGCTCTGAACGCACCTGGCAGCTGTTCATGCAAGACCCCAACGGCGTTGAAGTCGAACTCGACTTTGACGCCAGCGAAGAGCCGCCGGCCGACTGGAAGGATCACCGGCGCAGCTAGATCAACCCGGAGTAACTGCCGCCGTCGATCTGCAGGTTTTGCCCGGTGATATAGCCGGCCTGGGCCGAACAAAGAAATGCACAGGCCGCTGCAAATTCACTCGGCTGGCCAAATCGGCGCGCCGCTATCGGCTTGAGCATTTCCAACCGCGCCTGCTCCACACTGAGATGGCGATGCTTGGCCAACTGCTCAGTCATGAAGCGCAGGCGGTCAGTTTCAATACGCTCGGGCAGCAGGTTATTGATGGTCACGTTATCCCGGGCGACCTCGACGGACAGGGCTTTGCAGAAAGCCGTGAGCCCTGCTCGCGCCGCCGTGGACAATCCCAGTGGCAGGCGTGGTGACTTGACCATCGCCGAAGTGATATTGACGATGCGGCCAAACCCCCGCTCGCGCATCCCGCCGACCAGCGCCTGAATCAGCAGAATGCCTGAAAGCATATTGGCCTCAATGGCCGCCAGCCAGGCTGCGTGGTCCCAGTCTTCAAGACGACCCGGCTCTGGCCCGCCGTTGTTGGTCACCAGAATATCCACCACGGGGCTCGCGGCCAGCAGCGTCTGTCGCCCGGCTGCAGTGGACAGGTCGGCCACCACGGTGCGCGGCAGCCGGCCGGCGATGCGCAAGATGTCCTGCGCAGTGTGTGCCAGGCTCTCGGCGTCGCGGCCATTGATCAGCACTTCGCAGCCCTCCTGCGCCAATGCCAGCGCACAGGCTTTGCCAAGTCCTCGAGAGGATGCGCACACCAGCGCAATACGCCCGCCAATACCCAGATCCATTGCAGCACTCCTCGTACATTGGCGTCAGTCGTTCATGCCGAGCAAGGCCGTGATGTCGCGCCCGGGTTCAGCATCGCTGCCGTAGGCGAATTGGCCAGCGCGCTGGCGTTCGACCAACTGCTCCATCTGGTAGCGATAACGGGTACCCGGCGTATCGAAGCGCGAGTGCAGGTCGCGACGTGGGTCGACCTCGAAATAACGTTGGTTCTGCGGGCGCACCACCGAGTTGTCCTGGGGCTGGATGATGTAGTTGATGCGCGGCATCACATAACGAAAAGGTGCGGGTGCAGCGGTGGTATTGAAGGTGACGTCACACCGCGAGCGGTGCTTGCCCACCGGCAGGAAGGGTTGCAGGTTGGGCACGTCGTAACCGGGGCGAAAGCGCGGATAGGAGATGCATACGTTGCTGCGTAGATGAATGTGCAGCACGGCGCGAAAATCCTGGTACCTGGCGCGCACGCCGCCGACCCAGCGCATGATCGGCGCCACTGACTTTTGCGCCACGGTACGGGTGCGGGTCACGGTCTCGGAGGTCCATTGCACTTCCACCACATCCGACTCGCTTACACCGTCGCCAATGGTATTGGCATGCAGGAAATCGGCATGGGTCAGGTCAATCAGGTTTTCCACCGACAGCGCCGAGGTCGCATCAAATCGCACGGTACGCTGGGTGTAACCGGGAAGACTGCCATCCTGGGGTAGAAACGGAATATGCGGGAGCAACTGTATGTCGGCAGCGTCCGGGTTGCCGTACCAGACCCAGATGTAGCCATAGCGCTCGACCAGCGGATAAAAACCCCGCCCCCCGGTAAACGCGGTGAGGGTCAGCTCTTTATGGGGGAAACGGGGGTTAAACTCGGCCGCCACCGCACGCCCGTTGTCGCGCCACAGGTAATAGGGCTGGGCATGAATGATCCGGCGAATAGGCCGCGCACTCAGGTCGCGGCTATGGGACACCGGGAACCAGGTGTCACGCAGGTCGTAATTGATCGGCGTCCAGTCACCCCGCACTTTGCCAGGGATCGTATCGGTGGAGGAAGGCACGGCATGCATGGTGGGAACTCCTGTGCTCAGACGACTGCGCTGACGGGAATCAGGCGCGGTTGGCGCAACTCACGCAGTTCGCGGGATGAGGTTTGCAACAAGGCCGCGACGGCTGCGCCGTCGATCAGGCTTTTCACCTGGAATGGCGCCTGTTTGCGCAGGCGAGCCAGACGCCAACGCAGGGGTGCCCTGAGGTGTACCTGCTCATGCACAAAACCACGCCAGCACAAACTGGTTGTGCCACGACGGTTGGCACCGGTGGCGATCATCAGCGTCACCAGCGGCAATTCATCTTCGCTCAGCAAATCCACTCGAACAGTACCGCCGTTCAAGGGGACCGCGGTGCGCACGATCAAGGGGTAATCCACCACAAACTGCGAAGGCAGGATTTGTGTGGTCCATACCGCACCTCGCTCCAGAACCACCCGCCCCTGCTCGCTGCGCAGATCACCAAGGAAAAAATCGGTGAGGCGCACATGGGCAAACCCGAGCAAGCATTCCGGGCCGTCGAACATCGCATCCAGGTATTGGTCATGACTCATATTGACGATGGTTGAACCGGTAAATTCGCGTCCGCCCGGTTGGTAGTCGCTGCTGGGCAATTGCCCTTGCGGTGCCCCTTCACCCAACCACACATGGACAAAACCATTCGCCTCGCTGACCGCAAAGGCACGCGCGGCATAACGTGCAGGCACACGCTCATCGGCATGCAGGTTGGGGATCTGCGTACAGCCACCACTGGCGCCATCAAAGGTCCAGCCGTGATAACCGCACTGCAGACCGGACTCGACGACTCGCCCCAAAGCCAGCGGCACCCGCCGATGTGGGCAACGGTCTTCCAGGGCAAAGGCCTGGCCGGCTGCGTTTCGGAACAGGACCAGCTCCTCGCCGGCAAAGGCCACTGCCAATGGCACTTGATCATTCACGGCCTCGCAAAGCGCCATGGCCCACCAGCCTGGGGTCATCATCGGGCTGCCTCTTTGTTATTGGTCTTGGGCAATTGCGTTGAACGCAGTCAGCGCTAACGGTAGTGCTTAGTGGAAGATAGAGCAACAGTGTTTCAACAGTTTTTAGTTTTATGTCTAACTTATCCATATCCAGCCAAATCGGCAATAATCAGCCACAACGCCGAAAAACCTCGGCTCCAGAAGCATATTCCAGCCTGATAAGCCACCTACAAATGGACATTTTTTCTTTAAGTGATCATGTTTTAATGGAAAATAACTAGCGAGCAATCCATAAGCCTGATTACCATTAGCTTGCTCATTAACTCCAAGGTGCGCTGACGATGACCCAATCCACCCTCGGCTTTGTCCTCCATGACGTTGCGAGCGAGGTGCAGCATGGCTGAGCCGACCTTGCAGCGCCCTGCCGTGCAAGCCGAAGCCCGACCGTTCGAGCCCGTGGAAAAAACCCAGGTGCAGGCACCCGAGATTTCGACCCTTGATGGCGACGCTCAAGAACCGCCTGGCACGGCACGCCAACGCTGGCGCATCGGCCTGTTTTTGCTGGCACCGATCTGTGTCGTGGCCTGCGCCGCCTGGTATGTGCTGGGTGGCCAGGTCGTGAGTACCGACAACGCTTATATCCAGGCCGAGCGGGTCGGGGTTTCCACCGATGTCGCCGGGATCGTCGCGGCCATTGAAGTCAGTGACAACCAGACCGTGAGCAAAGGCCAAGTGTTGTTCCGCCTCAAGCCCGAGCCCTTCGAAATCGCCGTGGCCAGCGCCAGGGCGCAGCTGGAAAACGCGCGCAACCAGATCCTCTACCTCAAGGCCAGCTACAACCAATCGCTGGCCGAGATCGCCCAGGCTGAAGCCAGATTGCCGTTTTACCAGACCAATCTGCAACGGCTGGAAAAACTGGTCAGCGTCGCCGCCGTCTCCAGGACTATCTACGACGACGCCCACCAGGACCTCGACAATACCCGTCAGCAAGTGTCGGTCGCCAAGGCCCAGGCAGCTGCGGCGCTGGCCCAACTGGGCGGGCGCCTGGACAGACCACTTGAGCAGCATCCTTCTTACTTGCAAGCGCTGGCGGCACTGAATGAGGCCGAACGCAACCTGCGAAACTCCGTGGTCATCGCCCCGTTCGACGGCGTCGTCACCAACGTTGACTCGCTGCAAGTGGGCGCGTATCTGCAACCACCCCAATCGGGCTTCAGCCTGGTCTCCAGCGAGCAACTGTGGGTCGCTGCGTCGCCGAAAGAAACCGAGCTGACCAACGCCCGGATCGGCCAGGGCGTCACCATCGAGGTAGACACTTATCCGGGTGTCACCTGGCATGGCACCGTGGAAAGCATCAGCCCGGCGTCCAGTTCGAGCTTCTCCCTGCTGCCGGCCCAGAACACCACGGGCAACTGGGTGAAGGTCGTGCAGCGCATTCCGGTACGCATCCATATCGACGATGCTGCCGGCAAACCGGCGCTGCGCCATGGCATGAGCGCCGTGGTCGATATCGACACCGGCACCGCCCGAGGCCTGCCCAAGCCACTGGCAAACCTGCTCGCACGCCATCATGAATGAAGTGTCCGGACCGCTACCGCCCTCGCCGCTGCGGGTACTGATCACACTGTGCGTGGTGCTGGCGGTGGTCATGCAGGCGCTGGACACCACCATCGCCAACGTCGCCCTGCCCTATATGCAGGGCAGCGTATCGGCCAGCGCCGATCAGATTAACTGGGTGCTGACCTCGTACATCGTCGCCACTGCCATCATGACGCCGCCCTCGGCGTTTCTTGCCCGGCGCTTCGGTCGCAAGCGCGTTTTGCTGTGGTCGATCTTCGGCTTTGTATTGGCCTCGGTGCTCTGTGGCATAGCTCGATCCCTGGAAGAAATCATCCTGTTCCGCCTGCTGCAAGGGGTGGCCGGGGCGGCATTGGTACCCTTATCGCAAGGCATCCTGCTGGATATTTACCCGCTGAAAGACCGAGGGTCGGCAGTCGCTCTGTTCGGAGTATCGGTCATGGTCGGCCCGGTACTGGGTCCGATGCTCGGCGGCTGGCTGACGGAACACCTCAGCTGGCGCTGGGTGTTCTTCATCAACCTGCCCATCGGGTTGCTGGCTTTCATCGGCATGACCCGCTTCATTCGCGAAACCCCGGCCGACAAGACCGCACGCCTGGACTGGCTGGGCTTTGGCTCGCTCAGCGTGGCGATCATGTCGATTCAACTGTTCCTCGACCGCGGCGAACAACTGGGCTGGTTCGACTCCGGGGAAATCATCCTGGAAGCGCTGGTGGCCGCCGTCGCTTCGTACATCTTCATTGTCCACACCTTCACCCACGACAAGCCCTTCATCAGCCTGAAGCTGTTCAAGGATCGCAATTACTCGGTGGCGGTGGTGTTTATCTTCATCATCGGCATCACCTACCTGGCCTCGCTGGCACTGATGACACCCTACCTGCAAACCCTGATGGGCTACCCGGTGCTGACCGCTGGCATGGTCATGGGGCCACGCGGCCTGGGGACGATGCTCAGCATGTTCCTTGCCGGGAAGATCATCGGCAAGGTCGATATCCGCTGGATACTGTTTTGCGGCCTGGTTTTGTCCGCCTGGTCGATGTACATGATGACCGGCTGGACGCCGGCCGTGTCCATCGACACCATCGTCTACGTCGGCTTTATCCAGGGCGCGAGCCTGGGCCTGTTGTTCGTCCCGCTGACCACCATCGCCTTTACCACCCTGCCCCCGCATTTGAGAGGCGAAGCCACGGGCCTGTATAACCTGTCTCGAAATGTCGGTTCGAGCGTGGGCATCTCGATCGTTACGGTGCTGCTGGCGCAAAACACGCAGATCAACCATGCCGAAATCGGTGCATACGTGACGCCGTTCAACCGCCTGTTCGATGCCTGGCCTGTCAACCATCAGCTCAATCCATTGACCGCCAACGGGCGTGCAGCACTGGATGGCTTGATCACTGTGCAGGCCAGCTGGGTGGCTTACCTGGATGACTTCAAGCTGTTGATGTGGTTATCCATCGGCGTCATACCGCTGCTGCTGATATTCAGGACGGCGAAGTCTCAAGCGAATCAGGCCTCGTAGCGAAAACGTCCCACCGCCACATTCAGCTCATCGGACAGCTCGCGCAAAGACACCACGGCTCCGGATACCTGATGGGTGATCGCATCACCCTCGCCGGCCATGCGTGCGATGTGCTCGACGTTGGCCACGATGCCCCGCCCACCCTCGCTCTGCACGCTCACCGCATCGGCAATCCGGTCCACCCCGCGCGTAGAGTCACCCACCAGTTGCGTCGCTTGTTGCAGGGTGCTTTCCAACTCACTCAGCAGCCGGCCACTGTCCTCCAGTGCCACAGTGCCCGCGCTCAGCGCCTGGTCGACGATCCCGGACTGGTTCTCCAGCTTCAACGTCAACTGGTTGATCGAGTTGGCTGCCAGCGCAGAGCGTTGTGCCAGGTTACGCACTTCGTCGGCCACCACGCTGAAGCCGCGCCCGCTCTCTCCGGCACGCGCCGCCTCGATGGCCGCATTGAGCGCCAGCATGCCGGTCTGCGCGGAGAGGTCCTTGACCTGGCCGATGCTGGCGGTGATCGCTGTCGTGCTTTCGACAAAATCGCCCACCGAGCCGCGGATGGCGGAGAAGGCATGGCGCACGCTGTCGATTTTCTCGAGCAGACGCGACAAGGCCAAGTGTCCATCCTGCGCACCGCGCAAACTGGCTTCGGCACAGCTGCGCAGGCTTTCAGCATGTCTGGCGATTGCCGCAATCCCGTCGCTCATCTGCTCGATGGTCATCGACACCGCGCCCACCGCACCGGCCTGCGCCGTGGAGCTTTGCGCCACACGCGCCGAGGCGCCCACCAGTTCCTCTGCCGAGGCGCCGACTGATGCCGCGACGCCGGCAACCTGGCGCATGGCCTGCTGGAAGCTATCGATGAGTTCGTTGAATGCCTGCGCCGTGTGCGCAACCTCGTCTCGACCCATGACCCGCACACGTCGGGTCAGATCGCCATCGCGCAATTCGATCGACGCCTGTTCGATTTCCCGGATGGGCCGGATGATCTGGGCACGCAACAAAAGACTGACAATGACGGCCAGCACGCTGGCGCCGAGTAATACCGCGACCAGCATCCGTGACACCTGCCGTTGCATGGCGCCGGCCTCGGCAAAGGCGCCGGAGGTCAGCTGCGCCTGCAACCCCAGCAGGCGGTTGAATTGACCTTGCAAACCATTGTTGTCGGCGCGCACCCTTCCTAGCAGCGAGGCTGCCTGTATCTGGTCGCTCAAGGCCGTGCGCTTGAAATCGGCAAGGCCTTCGCCGACCACGGCGGCCTGCTCCTGCACGGCGCGGTAGAGTTCTTTCTCCTCCTCACCCAGACGCGTCTCGCGGGCCACCTTGTCCAGCCCCACTCGCATGTCATCGACACTGGCCTGCATGTCTTCCAGATAGGACTCCAGCTCCTCGGCAGAAGCCTGGCCATTGGATTCAAGAATGCGTGCCCCTATGGCATAGGCCCCGACCATCGCCGCCTGCGAGGCAGCTGCGGTTTCCAGTACCTGGCGATACTGCTGGAAACGCAACTGGTCAATTTCCTCGATCACCGCTTGTTGCCTGGCCAGCCCTTGGTAGGCCAGACCCGAGACGATCATGAGTGCGAGCACAAATATTGCGGGCAGCACGAGGAGCTTGGCGCCGATGGAGAGGCCTTTGAGAAATGACATGGCGGTTACCGTTTTTGTTTTTATGGGGCGTGCGCGAGCAAGCTGTTCATCCAACAACATTCTTTATACAGTATTTGATTCTAATATCGGAATGACTATCGAATACAATCGGCTAAAATCGGTAACTCGGCGACAACCCCAAGTGAAGATGGCAATGTCCAGCGCGATCCCAGTCAGCTTTGAACCGGAAAAACCGGGCATACACACCAACGCCACCATCGATTGCAGAATCATCTGGAAGGTGAGGTATGGCTGTAGCTGGATAACGGTCAATGCCGCCTCGTCATGGCGGGCGGCAGCGTAATTCAGAACGGCACACGTCACGCCTAGCGAAAAAAAGCGACTGGATTGCCCGGGCACTGTTTGTGATGATCGGTGTGGCGCTTCCAGAGAAACCAGCCAGGTAGCTTGTATTGATCAACTCTCTGGATCATGGCTGGCTACGGGTCGCGGTGACCTGGGAAAAACCTGACCCGGTTTCCTGGATCAGTTGACCTCTACAACCTCGCTGAACTGTATCACCGGCGCGATATCAGTATAATTTACGATGTCCTGGTATATCTTTTCTGCGTGCGGCGCGAAGCATTGTTGAAAGGTTTCAAATGATTCGCAGAAAAGGTGGCACATACCAATATAGATTGGCTCGGAGCCTGGCAGCCCTCCTGAAACGCCCTTGTCTATCGTGTACTTTCTCAAACCCTCCCCCATGAGCGACTTCACCAGTGGCAGGTGTATATCGCGATAGTAGTCATGGTCAAAACGGGCATTTTCCTGGTACGGGTACAGCACACTGACTTTTATCATCGAGTCCCACTCCATAAGTTAGAACAGCTTTTCACTTAATGGTCTTGATCCTGTTAGCCCAACGCTTCAAGGGTGACCATTGTCGTCCACTAAGTGTGCGAGTAGCTGGCTTCTGATTAACAGGTGCGCAAGGGACAAGGTGGGGACCAACAGGCAACCCGGAACCGCCCATCCAAAGTGCTGATCAAGATCAAGACCCGGGCATTAGGTTTCAGCCTGTATAACCGTAGAGCGGGCAATGAGACCCCGACTGTTTGATTGACCGAATCGCACCTGTTTACCGTTGGGAGGCGATGCCATATTCAGCCCTTCAAATTTCTGATCGTTGTGCAGCTTTACTCCAAGAGCTCGGCAGCCCGGAAAGTTGAGCAGGAGGGTTTCGACATGACGACGTTGATCACGCCATATCAAGTGCCAGAGTGGATTCAGGGAACGATGCTGAGCAGCAGCGACACTCAGGGTTGGCACGGGGTCATCCAGCGTTCCTATCAACTGGAGGCCTGGGAGGTGGCGGCACCAGCGATCGATCATTACGCCATCATGCTGCTACGCTCGAAAACGCCCGCAGCCCTGCAGCGTCGATGTGCTGGAGGATGGCAGCGAAACACGTTCTCCCCGGGCGATATCTCGCTCTTGTCGATCGCTCAGCCTGCCCATTGGCGATGGCAGGAAAGCCTGGACGTCTCCCATATTTACCTGAGCCGGGAACTGCTCTTGAACGTCTCGCGGGAGGTGACGGGGCGCAACGTCAGTGAAGTCCGATTACACGATTTGTTGGCGATCCGCGATCCTGTCCTCACCTCGATTGCCTTGGCAATTACTACCGAGGCGCAAAGTCCGGCAGCAGGGGGAGCCCTGTATGCCGAAGCCCTCGCGACTCAGATGGCCGTGCACTTGCTCCGGCACTATTCATGCCTTGAGTTCCAGGCGGACCGTTCCTCGCTCAAGCTTGACGGTGCCCGAATGCGTAAACTCCACGCCTACATAGAGGCACATCTGGAGAGCTCTCTTTCCATCGCGAACCTTGCCGATCAGGTCAACATGGGCGTATGGGTATTTTCGCGTGCGTTCAAGGAGGCTACAGGCTGCCCTCCTCACTTGTACATTATGAACGAACGAGTCAAGCGAGCCCAGACTCTGCTGGGCAGCGTAGCCATGCCATTAAAGGAAATCGCCCTTCAATGCGGTTTTTCGGACCAGGCCCATATGTCACGACTGCTCAAGGCCAAGCTCGGTGTCACACCCGGGCAGTTGCAGCGAAGCGCTTTAAAGCCTGTGTCTGCCGATCGAACCACCTGAATATTCAAAAATCCCACCCTTCGCTTCAATACCTCACCTCTGGCCCTTTGTAGGATTCGATCAACCGGCCATCAGTCACTGAGCCGGTTGGTAGCGACATTTCGCCGATTATAAAAACAATAGCTGGAGGATGTATGGATAGCACCAATGCGCGTAGCGCTTCTATTGATGCCACTCAAGTCGTACAGGTTTATGACACCGTGATTATCGGTGCCGGGATTGGCGGCCTGTATCAACTGCACAAACTGCGTGAGGCCGGGCTCAAGGTCATTGCCATCGATGCCGGCACCAGTGTGGGCGGCACCTGGTATTGGAACCGCTACCCCGGCGCGCGCGTAGACTCTCCGAGCCATGTCTACCAATACTGGTTTTCGGAAGAACTCAACAACGCCTGGAACTGGAGCGAACGTTTTCCCGCGCAGCCCGAAACCGAGCGCTACCTGAACTTCGTCGCTGACCGCTATGACTTGCGCAAGGACATTCAACTCAGTACCCGGGTGCTGTCCTGCGTATTTGACGAAAACAAAAGTCGTTGGCAGGTACGCACCGATCGCGGAGCAATCATCGACGCCAAATACGTCATCTCTTGCGCCGGAACTTTATCGACCCCTCTCAAGGATCTGTTCGAAGGCGAAAAGTCTTTCACTGGCGAGGTCTACCACACCTCTCGATGGCCCAAGACCCCCGTGGACTTGAAAGGCAAGCGCGTGGGCGTAGTCGGTACAGGCGCCACCGGCATCCAGGTGGTCCAGACCATCGCGCCGCAAGTGGCGGCACTGAAAGTCTTTCAGCGCACGGCGCCATACACGATCCCAATGAAAAATCAGACCTACAGCGACGCGGACCGTGCGCAACTCAAGGCGCGTTTTCATGAGATCAAGGCGCTGGCTCGCAACAGCTTCGTTGGCTTCGATTTCGACTTCACTTACGGCAGTTACCACGAGGCCTCTGCCCAGGACCGGCTCAAGGTGCTGGAAATGCTCTGGGACGATGGCTCGCTCGCACTGTGGGCAGGCTCCTACGGCGAAATCTTCACAGATGACGCGGTCAATAAAGAGGTCTCCGAATTTGTCCGGCGGAAAATGAGCGACCGCATCAAGGACCCGGAGCTCATCAAGAAACTGGTGCCGACCGATTATGGGTTCGGCACACGCCGGGTGCCTCTGGACACCCGCTATCTGGAAGCTTTCCTGCTGCCTCACGTGGAAATCATCGACATCAAATCCGCACCCATCGAACGGATTGTTCCAACAGGCGTTCAAACCGCCGATGGCAAGATCCACGAACTGGACGTCTTGATTCTTGCCACCGGGTTCGACGCGTCCACGGGTGCCCTGACCCAGATCGATATTCGTGGCCGCAACAACCAATCGCTGCGCGAGGAGTGGTCGCACGACATCAAGACCACACTGGGACTCATGGTTCACAAGTTCCCGAACCTGTTCATGACGGCCGCTCCGCTGTCTCCCGGCGCTGCGTTGTGCAATGCCCCAACTTGCCTGCAGCATCAGGTGGAGTGGATCACCGACTGCATTCTCTTCTTGGAAGAAAAACAGCGTCATTCCATCGAGCCCACGCAAATCCAGCAGGACCAATGGGTCGAACACCACGACGAGCTGGCGGCCAGTTCCCTGCTCTCCAAGACACGCTCCTGGTACACGGGGGGCAATGTCGCCGGAAAACCGAAACGCCTGCTGGCCTATGCCGGTGGCGTCAACGTCTACCGCGAGCGTTGCGAGGCGGTCGCCGCACAAGCCTATGCCGACTTCCAGATCAAATAAAAAGTCGCCGGCCTGAGCGCCGGCTGCTCATCCACTGGTCATTACGGGTAGCCCAATGAGCCTGCATCCTTACTACAACGCTGAAAACCACGGCCCTTATGAAATCATCAACATCGGTGATCTGGACCTGTCCTGCGGCAAGACGCTGCACAATTGTGAGCTGGCGGTGGCGATACACGGTCAGCTCAATGAGAAAAAAGACAACGCCATATTGATCCCCACCTGGTACTCCGGCACCAGCAAAATCATCCAGGATGTGTTCATCGGAGCCGGCAGGGCCATCGACCCCGACAAGTACTTTGTAATCGTGGTCAATCAGATCGGTAACGGCCTCTCCAGCTCGCCTCACAATACCCGTGGGGCTTACGCAAAGGCCGGGTTCCCGGTAATCGCCATCGCAGACGATGTCACCGCCCAGCACCGATTGGTGACAGAACACCTGGGGCTGTCATCGTTAGCCTTGGTGATGGGTGGTTCGATGGGCGCGCAACAGACCTACGAATGGGCTGCGCGCTACCCTTCGATGGTCGAGCGCATGGCCGCCATCGCCGGTACAGCACGCACCTCGGACATCAACAAAATCATGGCCGACGCAATCATTCACGGGCTGCGCACCGATCCGTCGTTCAGCCATGGCAACTATGTTGACGCGCAGGCTGTGAGCGCAGGGCTGGCCCAACACGCAAGGCTGATGACGCTGTATGGCTTGAGTGCGGATTTTTTTGAGCGACAACACTACAAGCCACTGGGCTTCGACACCGTCGAGGCATTTTTTGAAGGGTTCATGAAACCCTACTTTTCAGCCATGGACCCGAATAACCTGATCACAATGCTTGAGAAATGGCGGGCTGCTGATGTCAGCATCCTTGAGGGCGGGGATTTGAGGGCTGCACTGGGACGCATAACCGCCAAAGCGTTAATCATGCCGATCAGTCAAGACATGTTTTTTCCGCCCTCTACGTGCCTGGCCGAAGCCAACATGATCCAGGGCGCGGTGTTTCATGCGTCAAGCAGCCCCAGCGGCCACCTTGGCCTTTTCGGAATCGATGGTGACTGGGTGCGGGAGGTGGATAACCAGCTCGCACAACTGCTCGGGAGAAAGTAAGCCTGCCGGTGTTCAACCTCAGGCAAGCCTCAATTGGCCACCGCGTCGCCACAAATGGCCGAGCATCACCTACTCAATGCTGTACAAACCCCTAAAATTGCCGGACTCGCTCAATCGCGAGGCGGGACAGACTTTGCGCCTTACCAACGCTCCACTGGTTTGTTCAGCTCACCTGGCTTTGCCCCTCGGTTCAGGTGTATTTCAGGCGCCTTCGGGCGCCTTTTTTTGGTCTTCGTAAATGCCCCAGGCACCGACTTCGAGCTTCCGTCAGGCGTAAAAAAGGCAACTCGCGGACTGCCCTTGTCAACTGCGAAATTGCACTCCACTTGACCACCTATTTGCACTCGACCTGACCAGTCATCTTCATTCGCTCTGACCACCGATTGCATCGGATCTGACCAGCACGCTTTGTAACCACAACCGGCAGAGAAAGGCCAATAGCGGACATTTTTCAGATACCCAAGCGCGTCTAGAGTGGAGATTACGGCAGTCTAGCCAGTCCGCCTAACCCCATCGCCTTGGAGGCACTTCTTTTCATGCGCGCGCCTGGCAAACAGGTCCCCAACCCAGTCAGTAAAAGCTCGAACAGTTATCGATGAGCGATTACCGACTGGATAGACCGCCGAGACGGGAACACTCGGTTCGCTGAACTGCTCCAGCACCGAAACCAAACGCCCGCTTCGCAAATGGTCATGAACAAGGTAACTGGCTACTCGAATCAAGCCAAGACTTTGCAAGCCGCAGTTTACATACGCCGAAGTCTCGTTGACGGAAATTGTGTTGTTCATTCGGATATTGACGGACTCGCCATTGGCGACAAACACCCAGTCAATAGTTTTGCCTGACTGCGGATGAAAATAGCCAACAGTTTGATGGGCCGCGAGGTCAGTCAATTGTCCGGGCGTTCCATACTGTTGCAGATACTGGGGAGTGGCGCAGGTGATCCATTCGAATGCAGCGATGCGGCGCGCGATCAGGTTTTGAGAATCTTGGGGAATGCCGGTGCGGATCGCACAATCGATATTGTCCTGAATGAGGTCGACCACCCGGTCATCCAATCCGATCGTCAATTGAATCTGCGGATACACCGCCAGTTCTACATCAACCAAAATCCGCTTGCAGTAGTCATAGTAGTGGAGACCGTCGGGGGTCAGGCTCAGTCGACGGGTGGTGCGATTGAGCAAGGCTACCCCGAGATGAGATTCCAAATGCTGGACCTGCCGCGATATCGTCGGCGTCGTCACGCCCATCACCAGCGATGCTTTGCTGAAGCTGGCTTGTTCGACCACATGGGCGAACGCTTGCATGGCCTGAAACCGATCCATATCCACTACCTCACTAATTTCAGCATCAAACGTGCGGGGTAAATACACGACGGGTGAGTCGATCCATGGACAGCAAGTAACCCGAGAGTTGCTCGCGATCCGGATCATGAATCACACCTGAGGATGCGGGCGCCACATTGTCGATCTCGGCTATCAGCGGATGCTCATCGCGACTGGCGTCGTTTCGATAGTTGGCAAGCAGTTCGGCGCGCCACTTGGGCAGCGCCTTGGTGCCGGACGGCGAAAGGTTGCTCGCCTCGACGAATGCGCTGACATGCCGGATCTGACTCATCAGGAAGATCACCCGCCCCGCCTGCTCGATCAACTCAGGCTTCTTCTCAGGAGCTTCATAAATCGAGATATAAACCATCTTGTCGATAACCAGACCGACCCGATCGGCCAGGGCTCTCGACGACGTTCGTTCTACCGCGCTATCGGTGAGGAAGCGATACAGGTCGTGCTCAAACACCTCACTGACCCGAACGGGGTTTTTCAATACCCGTTTCCTGGGCAGCCAGATGTAGAGAAAGGCCAAAGCAATAGTGCCCAGCCCCATGCTCAGCGAGCGCTCGATAGCAAAACCGATGTCAACCGATGGCACGTTTTCCGGCAGCAGGAACACCATGAAGGATATATTGAAGCCCAGGCTGTAGGCGAAACTCGTCAGGCTGGACAAGCCCATGAAGCCAAAGAACAACACCAGCCCACTGGTCACAATAAGCAGCTCGACGGCACTCGGCGCTTGAGCCAAAACGCTCGTAAATACCATCCCAATCGGAATGGCGACAAAGAAACCGATGGCGATATTCTTGAGAATAAGCTCCGGGTGCGGAAGCTTGCCCAGCATGATGCTGAAAACGACCGGAACGACGCACATCAAAAAACCGTAGGTCCAATCAGTTGCATACCAGAACGCGAATCCCAGCAGAAACAGCACCGCCGAGCGAGCCCCGGTAATCAAACAGTTCGACAACTGTCGATGACGACGAACGCTGATCCCTTTGACGCTGACTTTCTCAGCCTTCATCAGACTCGTATAGAGCTGGGCAAAACCTTTGAGGTGCTGCGCCAGATCAGCGATCTTGCTCAGCAACATGCTCAGCTCGCCATCCTGGCGGGCTACGTCCTCGCTACGCTCGCGCGCATCCACCATAAACGTTTCCAGCAGATCAATATCGCCGCTGGCGGGTAAAGACTGGTGGGCCAGGACGTCAACCAGGTGCTCCAGCTCATTGAGTTCAACCGCTAACCGCTGGCAATACACAGGCGTGAGTTGCTGCAGTGCATACGAGTCAGTGGTGATCTCGATCGCCAGCTTGTTCATTTCCCGAGCGACCTGCGCACCCCGTCGACCCCAGGCCCCTTCAAACTCGCAATGATCAGCCAGGTCCGCGTGTTCGATGATGCCGCTGAACACAGCCGACAGCCGTGCCTGGAACTGCTCAGGATCAGATCCGAACTGCGTATTGAGGGCAAACACCGATTTGAACAAGCGCCCGGAGGACAGGCGCAGCAAGTCCGAGCTGAACGTTGGCCAGATGCAGGCGCTGACAAAAGATGCCCAGACGATCCCGGCAATAATGGTGCCGATCCGATCAACGAATATTTCGAAAATCTCTTCGCTGGTGGGCCCCAGCGTCACCGTCACCATGACCATGATGCAAACAGTCACCGCGAAGATCGCACACAGAAAAGTAAGATTGGCATCACGTGTATGGTAGGAAAGCGCCGAGGCTATGAATATGACGATGGCGACCGACAACGCTGCCATGAGCGGGCTTTGTCCGAAAAAGTTCATCAGCGCCACGCCGACGATACCGCCCAGCAGGGTGCTGAAACATTGAAACAGACACTTTTTGAGTACTTGTGCGTGGTCAGGCGCAAAAAACGAGATCATCCCGGTGATCATGGCCCATACCGGGTGTTCAAAGCTCATCAATAAGGCAATGAACAAAGCACCCAGGACCGAAATACTGATTTTGATACCTGTTTTGACGGCAGCCTTATTGCCTAACAGGTATGAGTCTAGCGCTGTAGGAGCCATCTAAATTGCCTCGACTTTGCACGAAGATACTGCACATCTGAAAAAATCGTGCCGAAGCCTACAACACCGATTTCACGTTTTCGCTGAAAGCATGAACGACCGAGCGCTGGTCACGCCGATCGCCAGCCGGCACAACGACTTTCAACGTGGCCGACATGCCAGAGCTCAAGTTGACGCCTTCGGGCACATGATCGATCTTGATATTGACGGGAATCCGCTGGGCCAGGCGAACCCAGGCGAAGGTCGCTTCGACACTAGGGAGCATCTGATTGCCCGGCGTGGTATTGCTGTTGGAAATACCACTATCGATCGATTCGACATGACCGTCGAGCTTCAAGGTCCCGGCCATCAACCATATCTCGACCTTGTCGCCGATCTTGATTCCAGGGATTTTGGTCTCTTCGAAATAGCCGGTGACGTAGTAACTATCGTCCTTGACGAGGGCAAGGCGATTCACCCCGCGGTTCACGTAGTCGCCTTTTTCCAATTCAAGATTGACGATTTTTCCGGAGGCCGGGGAACTGTAAGTGGTTCGCGCCAAATCGATCTTCGCACTGTCCAGCATGGCGACTGACTCTTTGTAGCTCGCCTGCTTTTCCATCATGTCCAGGCGCGAGGTATCGAGCTCTTCACGGCTGACGGCGTCGGCACTCATTTGCGTCCGGCGTTTATAAACGTTGATAGCTCGATCCCAACCCACTTTGGCACTGTCCGATTGGGCCTGTGCCAGGTCGACGGCTACTTGATAGCGTGCGTGATCCACCGTGAACAAGACATCGCCCGTTTTAACTTCGCGCGAGTTCTCTGCATGCAACTCATCGATCCACCCCGACACATCAGGGGCAATATTGACGACGTCGGCCCTGACCCTGCCGTCGCGCGTCCAGGGCGAGTACATGTAGCTATCCCAGATGTAAACCAGACATATGACGATGGCGCCAAACAGCACCAGCGTCAAGGCCATATTTGCAACTCTTTTCATTTTTCGTCTCTCAGAAAGTAATTCGTACCAGCCCAGCGAGGATCAACATGAACAGCAGCATGCCCAGCAAGCTTTCATTGCGTTGCATTGAATAGGGAATGATTCGATCCACAACTCGGCTGGCCACAACAGTCACGGCAGCGGCGATCAGCACCATCATGAATATCGGGCTTACCAGCAATCCCTGAAAACTTACTTCGTGCAGCGGCATAACAGGCGATCCTCTGGTGAAAGGCTGAATACGCAAAACTCGGTCATCCGGCTGCCGGCCCTCTCCACCTCATGATCGGCCCAGGGGCGGACAACGAAAGGGGGCTCATGAGTCAGCAAGGGATGACCATCAGCAATCTCGTATTACGATACATCATCCCGCGATACGAGACAACGCGACCTCTCTAAAATTTTCCTTTTTGCCCGACTCTTGTCTGGATCAGCAAAAAGCAGACACCGAAAATGCTGCGTTCGGCCCAGCCAGGGCCGACGCATCAGGGGTTTGAACTTAGGGGACATGCCGACACAGGCCGTGCCGTAAATATAAGGAAGTTGCTAACGCAGCGCCTGCAATTGGGGTTTAGCGACCCGCCACAGCGCCCTTGGACATGCGACCTATCTTCTTCTCGATCTCGCGCTTGCAGTCCATCAGCGCCTCTTTGTACGTCTCACCATTGCGCCCGGCGCGGATGCTCGGGGCGATGATGCTGATGGAGTAATTTCCGAGATAAGTCTCCAGGGCCACGGCAAAGGTACAGACGCCCTCAATGTGTTCCTGATCATCCACCGCGACGGCAGACTGACGAACTTCTTGCAGTTGGGTAATGAGCTGCGCGCGAGTCAGTGTGTGTTCGGTAAGCTCCGGAAGTTTCTTCGGAAGAATGGCTCGCAGCGCATCGTCGGGAAAGGCTGCCAGCATTATTTTTCCTGCTGCGGTGGCATAGGCTGGAGCTTCGATACCGACCGAGAAGACCACCCGCAATTCGCGCTCGAAAATGATGCAATCGACGACGTTGACCTTGGCGCCCGCCAGCGTCGCCAAGCACACCGACTCTCGGACCTGAGCCGACAAGATGTTCAAGTATTCCTTGACGCTAGAAATGATATCGGCCTGAGTCTGGTGGATAAGCTGACCGAATGCATGACCCAGACGAAACCCTCCTGACGGGCCGATTGACTCGACCAAGTGCTCTTCTTCGAGTGCAACGATGATTCGGTGGACCGTGGAGCGCGGCAGCTTAACGATGTTAGCGATCGCTGAAAGACTCAGTCCGGCAGCATTGTTTCCCAGCGCGCGGAGGATCGCGGCGGCTCGGGCGATGACCTGGATACTAGGTTGCTTGCTCTCTACCAGGTCGCTTGGATCAGACATCGAATCACTCCAAAAAAGTAGGCATTACATCCCTAATGGCGGCAGCTCGCAAATTTATCGCTGCCGATTTCAGCGTTTGAGGCTGGGATGCCGACGCCACTCACCAGCTCCTGCAACGTATGCACGAACGACGCCGTCAGCGTCTCGGTGGGCCCGGAGTTGTGTAACGACTCGATAACCAGACCAGTGATCGACAAGGCCATCAGGTGCGCCAGCACATTCAATTGGGCTTTCGTACGGTGGATGGACACTTCCCCCAGAGCAATTAAGAGCAGCATAAGCTGGGCCCGCAGGTTTTGCAGCGCAATACGCCAACGGACTACCACCGGACATTCCAGCGCGCCAATTGCGCCATCCTTCAACAGAATTGTGCAGATGTCTCGGTGATGCTGGACGTTGAGCGTGTCATTCAATGCGCGGGCAAAATGCTCGAAACCTTGCGCCGGATCAGCCGTTGGCACGAAGAATCCCTCCAGCGGCAAGACCGAGGCGTTCATGATCGACAGCAGTAGCTCCCTCTTCCCCTTGAAATGCCAGTACACCGCACCTCGACTAAGACCGGCGCACTTCGCGATGTCCTCAAGTGTCGAGTACGCATAACCGTACTTGGCAAACATCCGTGTCCCCGCCTCCATCAATCTGACACGTGTCTGTTCCGACTCTTCAACCGTTTTTCTGACCATGCCGATCGCTACCCGATCTGTGGGCGGCAGACTGCCGCCGATGGGTGTCATTCTGCCCTCCATACACCTCGTCAAAACGAAAACCGAGTCTTGTAGGAGAGCCGCATCGTGATACACTTTCTCGCATTACGGTACAGTCGCGATTAATTTTTTACAAGCTGGCAGCTAACGCCCTCAAAAAATCAGGTGAGAACCATGAAGTTGAAAGCACTTACTGTTGCGACTCTGCTGGGCGCTAGCCTGCAAGGTTGCAGCTTGATCCCTGCTTACCACCGGCCTGAAGCGCCTGTGGATCAGAGGTGGCCTCAAGGTCCGGCTTATAAAGCCTCATCGGTGGGTGCGGCCAACAGCGCCAAATCAATCGCTGACTTGCATTGGCAGCAATTTTTTCGCTCCCCGGCCTTGCGCCAGTTGATCGGGTTCGCCTTGACCAACAACAGGGACCTGCGCCAGGCGGCTTTGAATGTCGATGCCTACCGAGCGCTGTATCGCATCCAGCGCTCCGAGCTGTCACCCAACGTTGACGTCAATGGCTCAGGCGCCAGACAACACCTGGCGGGAGATCTGGCGATTCCCGGGAAGACCGGGACCTATGGTGACTACGAGCTCAATGTCGGCGTCGCGTCTTACGAGCTGGACGTGTTCGGACGTATCCAGAGCCTGAATGAGAGCGCCCTGCAAACTTACCTATCGACAGAAGAAGCCCGGCACAGCGTGCAGGTGAGCCTGGTGGCCAGCGTCGCCAGCGCCTACCTGACCTGGAGAACGGACCAGGAACTTTTGCGCATCTCGCAGTCGACATTGGGCACCTATACCCATGGACTCAACGTGATGCAGTCCGCCCGCTCCGCCGGTACAACCTCTGACTTGAGCGTGCGTCAGGCGCGCACCCTCGTGGATACCGCACGCACCAAGACCTTGGCCTACACCCGCAGGGTTGCCCATGACATGAACGCCTTGGCGCTGTTGGTCGGTACCAACATACCCGGCAATCTGCCTGAAGACGGCGATTGGACGCAGCGGATGATTGGCACCATTCCTGGCGGTTTGCCCGCGGACATCCTGCGCCAACGCCCCGATGTCAGAGCAGCGGAGCGTGACTTGATCGCCGCGAATGCCAACATCGGTGCAGCGCGGGCTGCGTTCTATCCTTCCATCACCTTGACCGCCAATGCCGGCGCGGCCAGTGCGCAGCTGTCCCATTTGTTCGCCGGAGGCCAGGGCCAGTGGACGTTCATTCCCCAGATTAATATCCCGATCTTCAATGGTGGGCGCCTGAAGGCGAACCTCAACTACGCAGAAATCCAGAAAGACATCCGCGTTGCCGCCTACGAAAAAAGTATCCAGACGGCCTTCAGTGAAGTGGCCGACGGTTTGGCCTCCGCAGGGATTTACGAAGCGCAATTGCAGGCCCACCGCGACCTGGTGCAAGACAACGCCGCCTACCTTGATCTAGCGCAAAATCGCTTCCAACACGGCGTCGATAACTTCCTGCCCGTCCTGGATGCCCAGCGCAATCTGTTTGCGGCTCGCGAAGAGCTCGCTTCCAACCAATTGCTGCAGCTTCAAAGTCAGGTCCAGCTTTACCGCGCCTTGGGCGGCGGGGGCCCGCAGTCAGTTGACCAGAATGCCGCGATCCAGCAGTAACTGGTCCCACTGCGGCGTATCGCCGATGCGTCCTATCAAAAAGTCGATCAAGGTCCGCACCTTGAGGGCTCGACGTTGGGTTTCGGGATACACGGCGGCAAAATCGAAGGATGACAAATGATAGTCGGTAAGAATCGGCACCAGTCTCCCGGCGAGTAGCTCGTTGCTCGCAAGAAGTGTCGGCAAGCAGGTGATCCCAGCCCCGCTCAAGGCATAGTCGCGCAAAAGATGGACCGAACTGGAGCGCACCTGACCGTGTAAGGTCAAATCGATACACTCCTCGCCCCGGGTGAACTGCCACCGGTTGCGTGACGGATAGCCACCGTAAAGGGCAATGCGGTGATCCTTGAGCTGTTCGGGACGCTGGGGAGCATCATGTACGCGCAAATATGCGGGCGACGCACAGAACAGCCGATACACATTAAACAGCTTGCGCACCACCAGGCGCTCGGCCATCGGCGGGAACATCTGGAAGGCAATGTCAAAGCCCTCTTCGATCGGATCGACCACGCGGTCATTGACCACCACATCGAACTCGATCTCGGGATACATAGCGGTGAACTCCGCCAGCATCGGACCCAAATGATCGATCGCGAACCCTTGCAGCACCTGTACGCGCAACTGACCCGTGAGGTTGGAGCGCTGATTGCGCATTTTCTCGGTCAGGCCATGAAAACCGGCAACCATGTCGGCGCATTCTTGAAAATAGGCTTCGCCAATGTCCGAGAGTCGAACGTGGCGAGTGCTGCGGTGAAAAAGCGGCGAATTGATGAACGTCTCAAGCTGTTGCACACGATTAGTAATCACTGAACGGGTCACGCCCAGCTGCTCCGCCGCCTTGGAGAAACTACCGGTCTGCGCCACGTGCACGAACGCCTCAGTGATGAGTAGACGATCCATGACCTCCCCTTTTTTTGTAATGATTGGCTGGAATTCATTTTAGGTGAGTCCGGCACAGCCTGCCGATTTATAGTAAAGCTGTGCCGGTGATCTCGCCAGCGAAGCGATCAGGAAAGGTGGTAATCGGTCGGCTCGACTTCATGAGTCCGGCGCCAGAACTCTACTGCGTTGAACGGGAAGTTCTGGGTGACCCGCCCTTTGCTGTTCTTGTACCAACTGTTGACCTTGGAGAAGCCCCAGGCGCGCAAGCCATTGGCGTGGTCGACCCTCTGGTTGTAGCTCTCGAACACCTGCGGCTTGATCTCCATGCTCTGGTGCCCCCCCTCCAGCAACAGACGCACGGCATCGACGATATAGGTCGCGGTAAACTCGGAGAATTGAATAATGGTGCTGTACACCACCAGCCCTGTGTTGGGCCCGTACATGCAGAACATGTTGGGGAATCCAGGCACTGTCATACCCATATAGGCCCGCGCGTCGTCATCCTTCCAGACCTCATGCAAGGCCAGGCCGTCACGCCCGGTAATGTTGATCGGCATGAGGAACTTGGAAGCGTGAAAGCCGGTGCCATAGACGATTACGTCGAACTCGTGCTCGGTGCCGTCCACACAGCAAATGCCCTTGGGCGTGATGGCCTCGATCGGCAGACGAATCATGCTGACGTTGTCGCGTTTGAGCGTCGAGATCCAAGTACCATTGTCGCGGATGATGCGCTTTCCGCCGACCGGAGAATCCGGAATCAGCACATCACGCAGATCAGGCCGGTCGGCAAATTGTGGCTCCATCCAGGCGCTGATTGCCTGGCGCAATTGATCGTTGCGCGCCGACACCGCGACCTCGGTCGGAGGGTAATCGACATCCACCACAACGTCTTCGAGGAAACCGACACTCTGCGGCATCACCATGGCCGCCCGATACCACAGGCTGTAGTTGGGCAAATTGGTAAGCAACCACTTGCAACTGTCGGAGATTTTCTCGTGCAGGTCAGGCGTGGGCAACAGCCAGTTGGTGGTGCGGGCAAAGACCTTCAGATCGGCAGCCGTCTTGGCCAGTTGCGGAATAAACTGGGCAGCACTCGCTCCAGTGCCGATCACACCAACCCGCTTTCCGCTCCAGTCGACGTTGTGATCCCACTGCGCCGAGTGGAAGGCCGGACCTTCGAAGGTCTCGATGCCGGGGATCGCCGGAATCATCGGCCGATTTAATTGCCCTACTGCAAACACCACCACGTTGCTGTCGACGCGGGTCTGCCCTGTACTGTTGCGGCAGAGCATTTTCCAACGCTGGCTGTCTTCGTCCCAATGGGCATCGGTGACTTCGGTGTTGAACTGAATATGCTCATACAGCCCTTTCTCCCGCGCCACCGCCTGCATGTAACCGAACACCTGCGGGCCGGGTGCGAAACAATCGTCCCAGGTGCTGCGGGCAAAAGAGAAGCTGTAAAAGAAACTGTTGATGTCGATGCGGCAACCCGGGTAGGTATTTTCGCGCCAGGTACCGCCGACATCGGAGCCTTTCTCATAGACAACGAAGGGTACACCCGCCTGTTTGAAACGCAGCGCCGCGATCATGCCGCTCTCCCCAGCGCCAATGATTACCACCTTGAAGTCACGGTCGGCGGCCACATATTCTTTATGCCAGCGTGGGGCGCGAGGGTCCTCCTCGGCGGTCACCAGTTCTTCGGCGACCAGCGGCAGATAGGGCTCGATGACAGGACCCATCAGCCAAGTCCCCAAGGCATGCAACTGGTCGCTGGTCGGGCGCGCCGGCACGGGCAGTCCGCTGTCGCGGAAAGCCAATAGCCGGAGCAGGCAGAATTCACGCACCTCGGCTTCGACGTCGGGGCTCATCCCGCTTCCTGCGACGCCCATGGCAACTACAGGTTTCCAGTCCGGCTTGAGCACATCGAGGTCGCCGGTCAGGTGCGCGACAGTCATCAGTAAGGTCGGAATATCGGCCCCCTGCAAATGGCCACGCAGGGTTTCTTCATCACAGTCAAGGGAAGCCAAAGTAGTGTTATAGGCGCTCATGGGTAAACCTCTTGTTCTTGTTGTCGGGGATCATTGATCGGTCGTACGGGGTTTAAACGGCCTGCAGCCAGGGATCGATCTGGTCACTCAGCCAATCCAGCGCCTCGCGGCTGGCACGCAGGAAAGGAATGGTCACGAAGCCGTGCATCTGCCCGCTGAAACAGCGTTCACTCACAACGATGCCGGCCTGCGCCAGCCGGTTGGCGTAGGCTTGGCCTTCGTCCCGCAGCACATCGAATTCCGCAGTCAGCACCACCGCCGGTGGCACGCCGCGAAATTCCTTTGCCGCTAATGGTGATGCCGAAACCTGCTGGCGCTCGTTGGCATCCGGCAGGTAGTGATCCCAGAACCAACGCATGTCCTCACGGGTCAGCAGCAGTTGCCGTTGCGGGTCGAGATAACCAGGCCCATCGAGATCAGCCTGGGTCGCCGGATAGATCAACACCTGCAAGGCCCAGTGCAACTGGCCTCGCTGTGCAGCACGCTGAGCGAACACGGCCGCCAGGTTGCCGCCGGCACTGTCGCCCGCGACTATCAATCTGCCGTTGGCCGAGCCGGCGAGCTGCTCGCGACGGTCCATCAGCCACTGTGCGGCGCGCTCAACGTCATCGAGGGCAGCCGGAAAAGGAAACTCCGGGGCCAGGCGGTAATCGACGAGGACGACGGTGCAGTCGGTACGGTGCGCCAACTGGCGAGCGAAGTGGTCGAAGTCGTCGAGCCCACCCACGACCCAGCCCCCGCCATGCAGGTAGAGGATGGCGCCGCGTACCGAGGCGCTGGGCGTCAATACACGCAGGCGCGTCCCACCCAATTGCACGTCCTCGACGCTGTGCATGGTTGGCCCCTGGGCCAACGGGCGCAGGCTCGCCATGACTTCACGAGCCTCGTAGGGATTCATCAAATGAAACGGTTTCAGGCCGCTCTCGGCCAATTGCTCAAGCAATCGGGCAGACTCGACATCAAGCGTCATAGCGTTGCTCTCCTGTCATGGGTGCACCTGCTCGGGTGCGTTGTGAACCTCGGCCAACCACAACACCCCGTCCTGCTCATACACCGGGACACTGTCCAGGCTCGCGCCTTCACAAGGTCCATCGATGCAGTGGCCATCTTCGAAACGAAACATCGCCCCGTGATGCGCGCACATCAGCAGTCGTGTCTGGTAGGTGCTGAACAGCCCCGGTTGATAGTTCAAGGGGATAGAAAAATGCGGGCAGCGGTTACGGTAGACCCACACCTGCGTGCCCCGTCGCACCGCGATCAAGGCAGTGGCCTGGCCCCGCAGCGTCGCCTCAAACCCGAGTGCTCCGCCATCGGGCACCTGATCGAAAGCGCAAAGCCGAATATCTGCCATGGCTCACGCTCCCATTTGGGGATTACCCATGCCCCAGTACCAGGGCCGGATCTCGACGCGCTCGAACAGCCCTGCCCGGGCATAAGGGTCATCGGCAAAAAAAGCCTCGGCCTCGCTTAAACTACCTGCCTCCACTACCAGCAAAGTGCCATTCATGGCGCCTTCGCAGCCGTTCAACGTCGGCCCGCCCAAGCGCACCACCACGCGATGCGGGTGGGGCTCGCGCAGATACTCACGATGCAAAGGGCGGATCTCGCTGCGCAAAGGCCCGCGGTCGGGCTTGTCGGTGGCGAAGATGGCAAAGAAATGATTCATGCCGTGGCCTCCAGGACGAAGTCGAAACTTGCGATGTGGAAATCCGTGCCGATATCGAACTGCTCGGCCAAGGGATCGCTGGCAGACCGTGGTTCGTACACGATCCGCAGCGAATCTTTGACCCCAAATACTGCGTCAGAATCGATATAGGGATCGTCGTCGTTGAACAGATGGGTCACCAGTCGGCGATGCCCCCTCGCATCCAGCATGAAATGCAGATGCGCCGGCCGCCACGGATGGCGGCCGCTGGCCTTCAGCAGGTCGCCAACCGGGCCGTCGGTGGGGATCGGATAACTTACCGGCACCACGCTGCGAATCGCATAGCGCCCCTGTTCATCGGCGTGGTAACGACCGCGCAGGTTGCCGTGCGGCTGCGCCAGATCCTGACCCGAGTACTGACCGTTTTCCGCGGTCTGCCACACGTCCAGGGTGGCCCCCGGCAAGGGGTTGCCACAAGCATCGCGCACGTAACCGGTGATCAACGAGGCGCTGCCAGGAATCAGCGCCATGTTTTCGCCGTATTCCCGTTCGGGCATACCGGCCATGTAGAACGGCCCGAACACCGTGCTCTGCGTCGCCTCTACAGCACCGCGGTGCTGGATGGCGTCGACTAACATGGACAGCCCCAGCACATCCGAGAGCAGAATAAATTCCTGGCGAACCACGTCGTCACACTTCTGCCCGGTGGCTGTCAGGAACCGGATCGCCTGCAACCATTCGGCCTCATTAAGCTCGACTTCACTGGCAAACTGGTGCAGATGCGACACCAGTTTCTCCAGCAAAAAACGCAGACGTGCATCGGGAGTTTGCGCAAAGCTGTTGATGGCGCGCATGGTTATCTCGCGCTCGGAAGACAAGTCGAGGTTATTCATCTTGTTATTCTCGTGTGGCAATCGTTGGAAAGCGGCACCACCCTCAGGCCGGTGCTTGCCCCTTCAGCGCTCGGGTCAGCAATGCCTCAATGGCATCCTGTTCGAACGGGCGCGGGTTGTAGTAAGGGCTGGCGCAGGCAATGCGCGCCGCTTCGGCCGGGCCTTGCTCGGGAAAGCCGATCTCGGCCAACGCGAGTGGAATGCCAAGGCGACGGTTCAACTCGTACAACAATGGCCCCACTTCATCGGCGTGCTCACCACCCAGCGCTCGTGCAGCGCGGCGCAACGGCTCGGCCGCTGCACTGCGGTTGTAATGCGCCGCATGGGGCAGGACGATGGCGTGGGCCTGGGCGTGTGGCAGGTTGAAGGTACCGCCGAGGGTGTGGCACAACTTGTGGTGGACCGCCATACCCACTGAGCCCAGGCAGATACCGGCCAACCATGCGCCTTGCAACGCCTGGCCACGGGCCTCGACGTTTTGCGGGTCATCGACGATTTTCGGCAGTGCCTGTGCCAAGGCGCGGATCGATTCTTCGGCCATCAACGAGATCACCGGATTGGCATCTTCGGCATACAGGGCTTCAATCGCATGGGCCATGGCGTTCATGCCCGAACAGGCCGACATACCCACCGGCAGAGTCAACGTCAGCTCCGGGTCATAAATCACGGTCTTGGGCAGGACGCGCTGGTCGCGCCCAGTTTTCTTCAGGCGGTTTTCGGTCAGGCCATAGATCGGGGTCATCTCCGATCCAGCGTAAGTGGTTGGGACCGCCAGGATCGGCAAACCGCTGTCCATGGCAATCGCCTTGCCCAGGCCGATGGTCGAACCACCGCCTACGGCCACGCAGCAATCCGCTTCGCGGCGCACGGCCTCCTCGCGGGCCGCTTGCGCTGTTTCCAGCGGCACGTGCATCACCGCGTAGGGATAGACACCGGCGCTGCGATCACCCAGTAACCTGGCGACCTGTTCGCCCAGTTCCTGTTGCTCCGGGGTGGTCAGGATCAGCGCGCGACGGGCGCCCAAGCGCTGGATTTCATCACTGAGGCTGGCCAGTTTACCGGCACCGAAAATCACTCGGGTCGGCGTGCCTTGATAGATGAATGCGTTCATGAGGTCGCCTCAGCGCGGGTAGTGGGGAAGGATTTTGGCATCGACGTTGACCCATACCGAGCGAGCCTCGGTGTAGTCGTGAATGGCGTCGAAACCCATCTCCCGGCCGTAACCGGATTGACCCAGACCGCCAAACGGGCTGCCGGGGCTGACACGCTTGTAGCAGTTGATCCAGCACATGCCGACGTTGATCTTTTCCGCCACACGATGGGCGCGCTGCAGGTCACGGGTCCACAGACCACTGCCCAATCCGTAGGCCGTTCCGTTGGCTATCTCCAGCGCCTCTTCCTCGGTGGAAAACCGCAGCACGGTCACGAAGGGGCCGAACACCTCTTCCTGGGCCACACGGTCACTTGGCTTGGCTTCAACGATGGTCGGCTCGATATAAAAACCCGAGGCCAACGCGGGATCGCTCGGCGCCTTGCCTCCGGTGAGGACGCGGCCGCCCTGCTGGCGAGCGATGTCGACGAACGACAGCACGCGGTCGCGGTGCAACGCAGAGGTCAGTGGGCCCATTTCGGTATTTGGGTCCAGGGGATCGCCCAGGCGGATGGACCGGGCCAAGGTGACAAAGCGCTCAAGAAACTCATCGGCGATGCTTTCTTGCAACAACAACCGCGAACCTGCGATGCAGGCTTGGCCCTGATTGTGGAAGATCGCCCAGGCCGCGCCGTTGACGGCAGCGTCGAGGTTGGCGTCTTCGAAGACGATGTTGGCCCCCTTTCCGCCCAACTCCAGTTGCACGCGTTTCAGGTTGCCCTGGGACGCTTCGACGATGCGCCGCCCGGTGGCGGTAGAACCGGTGAAGGCGATCTTGCCGACATCGGGGTGTTCGGCCAGCCGTTGCCCGGCGGTATGGCCATAGCCTGGGACGATATTGACCACGCCATCTGGAAAGCCCACTTCTTTCATCAGTTCGGCGATGCGCAGCGTCGAAAGTGGCGTCAGCTCCGACGGCTTCAGCACCACTGTATTACCCGCGGCCAGCGCCGGGCCCATCTTCCAGCTGGTGAACATCAGCGGAAAATTCCACGGCACGATCTGACCCACAACACCGATCGGCTTGCGCTGCACGTAATTGAGAAAGCCGGCATCCACCGGAATAACCTTGCCTTCGATCTTGTCGGCGATACCGCCAAAATAGCGGAAACAGGCGGCGGTGCGCGGTACGTCGAGGATCCGTGAATCACGTAGGGGATGGCCGGTATCCAACGACTCCAGGTGCGCCAGCTCATCGCTGCAAGCCTCGATGCGATCGGCCAGCTTCATAAGCAGACGCCCCCGCTCTGCGCCCGGCGTGGCAGCCCAGGCTGGGAATGCGCGCTTGGCCGCTGCCACGGCGAGATCGACGTCTTCGGCCTGCGCCGCGGCAATGCGCGTGATCAGCTCGCCATTGGTAGGATTGACGACATCGATCTCGCCCCCTTCAAGGGCGGGGACGAACTGGCCATCAATGAACAATTGGTTTTGCATGAGCAAAGACTCCCTGCAGTGCCTGGATAGGCACTGTGAAATGCACTGGTATGGGAATGCCGGCCCAGCCTGAATCGCTGGGCTGCGGTGATTAGAATTCGACGGGGTACGGCTTGAGTTCGCCGCTTTCGTAACGCTGAGGCAGGTTAGGCGTGGCGTTCTCCCAGACCAGCAGCATCGAGCGCTTAGTCGAGTAACCCTGGTGACGGATGTCGGCGGGCATCGCGCAGATGTCGCCGGCACGCATAGTGATCCGCGCACGAGGATTGCCATCATCCTTGTCGCCGATATCCCAGACGATCTCGTCGCTGAGCTGCAAGAACCACTCGATCCGGTCATTGCCATGGACAATCGGCAGGATGAACTCTTCGGTGGTCGGGCAGAACAGACTGGTGCCGCACACTGAAGTCACCGAAGGGTTCCAGCTCACGTCAGAGCGTGATAGATACTTGTATAGACTGAAGGCATGCAGTTGGCCTTCAAAACCTTCGGCCGCATGTACCTCGGGTTCGTCCTGGGCTACATCGGCGAAATGGCGGTTGACCGGCAGGTCGTCGCGCAGTGGCGAATCTCCTTCCAAGCCTGGCATGCGGCGGGTGGCAACGCGGAAGCGCTCGATCGCCTCGATGTTATCGCCGTTTTTGCGGCCAAACGCCGTACCGGTTTCGCTAGGTGCGGCAAACGGGTCAAAGCCGGCGTTGGTCCAATCGCGCAGGATCGCCTTGAAAGTGGCCATGATCTGCGGCGTCTCGAACTGCTCGGTGTAGTCGACACCTGCTGCTTTCAGCACGCCATTGAAGGTGCCCGCGTACATGTCGACTTTGCCGTACAGATTGCGGGTGCCGAAGACGTGGTCGAAGTTGACCCAGCCGTAGAAGAAGCCCCAGGCCACATCGCGCATCACCGCACGCAGGAATGCATCGGCGGGGATCAAGTGCGAGCGTTGCTCTCCCTTGGCCGGCCATTCGATGCGAGCGAAGTATTCATCTCGTGAGAGCTTGAAGGAGCCCAGGTTAAACGCTTTGTAACCGGTGACTGGGTGAGCGGCACTGGCATCTACCAGGGTATCAAAGATAAGTGCACTCTCAGTTTCAACTGCTTCGAGCATAGCCATGATCGGCTCCTGTTATTTTTGGATTAATGTCGAGGTCAGAACACAATCATTTCAAGCAGATGTCAGCCCACTTCTCGATGCTGAGGTAGCCCTGTACGGTTTGCTGCAGGAGCACGCAGGGGGTGCTCGCTTCAAAGCGGTAAGCGCAGCCGGCCGGTAGCAGCGCCTGATGGCCGCGCTTGAGCAGCACGTAGCCCATCGGCCGACCTTTAGGCAGTTCGCCGGCCAGCTGGGTGCCGTCGCCTTGGGCCGTTGCCGCGTCGAGCTTGAGAAAGTCGACGCGAACAATGCCGTCAACGGCGATGACGAATTCGTCGTGGGCGCAGGTGAACCAAGGGGAAGTGCCTTCAGCGCGGATGGCTTCGATGACATAGCCAAGATTAAGGCCTACGACGACTTTCTCGTAGGGTGCTGATTGCGCGGCGACTTCGAAAATATTGGAAAAGGCATAGTGGCTTTTTTTGCCGGTGACCAGTTCGATCGAGCCCTTGTTGTACTGCGCCAGCGAGCCGAAAACCGTATTGAATGCAGGTTGGGTACTCATCGTTTTAGCCCTGTTTATTTTTGTGTTGAGTGGCTAAACGTTAAGGCGCGTCCCCGTGTCCTAACAAGACCATTATGAGCGAAATGACTGTTCGCGAAACGCGAACAGTATTGCTGCAACCCTGCAGCTCGCTTGAGCGTAGAGGCGGTGATGGATCAGTTGTTCGTTTTCGACGAACAGTCATTTCGCAATATTGTCCTTGTTGTGCAGGGGCGATGAACTTACCGTTTGGGTACTCGACTATAAAAACAACAGGCCAAGCCATGAGTACCCAACCCGCCTTTTAGACGATCTTCGAATCGTTCCAGCTCTGTCTGATCGACTTTAAACAATAACAATAAGGTAAATGCTCTATGCGTATTCCTATCGCATCACTGTGCGCGGTGTTTTCATGCACCCTGTGCGCGGCATCTCCCTCCCAGCCTGGAGAAGGTGACTTGGCAACCTGGCTGATACCTGAATTGGAAAGAGACACCGGCATCAGGATTTATGGCGTCGTGGACGCAGGGTATTCCCGCAACAATACATCGACCGCTAGTGAGCGGCATGGCGGCCTGACCAACTTGCCAGTGGCGGGATACGCCGACGAAAAGTTTCAATTATCCTTTTTCAACTTATTTATCGAAAAGCCACTTAATACCACCTATGTTCCGCGTGCTACGCCATTACCAGGACCGCAGCCGACCGATACGTCATTCGGCTTCACTTTTGGGTTGCTCTATGGCCGCGACGGTCAATTTGCGCGAACCACGGGTTGGGATGAGCATTGGGGGGTGAATGAACCTGGTGCATCAGACCCCGCCAAAGCTCAGCGACGCCGGCAAAACTTCTACGCATTTCCCGACTTGTTTGGTACGGCCTATCTGCCTGTTGGCACAGGGATCAGCGTCATGGCCGGGATCTTCGGACCAGGCGTAGGCTACGAGATTCCGCCGAACATCCGGATTGCGCGGAACGCTTTTGCTACCAAAACCTACGCATTCGTAACCGAGCCAGCAACCGTCAGCGGCGTCGTTTTGGGCACTAGACTGATAAGTACGCAATCAAGTCTACTCGGCGGCGAAATAGGCATTGTGCAGGGCTGGAATAACCTGAGAGACAATAACGACAGCAAATCAATATTAGGCGCAATACGTTGGCGCAGGGCCGATATGCGAGGATGGATCGATTATGAGTTTATTATTGGCGACGAACAGAATAAATCTATCGATGATATCCAAGCCCCTACTTCTCGATTGATATCCTCAAGTGGCCAACTCAAACAGCAACATTCACTGAATGGCTGGTTCGCGCTTGACCAGCACTGGTCTATCGGCGCCGAGGCGGTGTATGGACACCAAAGTGGCGACGGCAAAGTTGATACTGTCGACATCGTGACCGGCCCGCGGTTCTCAGGCGCTCACTGGTGGGGCGTCAATAGTTCTCTGAGTTATCACTATCGCAGCGACCTTATCTTCTCGGCGAGGGCGGAACATTTCGCGGACCCAGATGGCTTCGCGCTGTTCCCGGTATCAATAGCACACGGTGCATTCACTGCCCTGACCTTGGGATTTCGCTATGAAGCAACGCGTAATTTATCGTTGCGCCCTGAAATCCGATATGACTGGTTCGCCGGCAGCGATGATGACAACCCTTTTGGCAATGGCAGGGATCGCAAACAAGCTACAGCGACCGTGCAAGCGCTCTATTATTTTTGACCGCTGTCACCGAAACCCTACTTGCGCGACGTGAACGAACCGCGGCGAGGCTATCGATGCGGATTGGCGTCCGCTCGATCGCTTCATCCCACCCAAGGTCACGTTAAAGCATCCCTGGACGATGGCGCCAGGGTGGCAGCTCGTATCAGCGGACGTTAAAGACGCCTCCGAGAGCGCAAGGAAAGTAATGGCCGCACTCGGAAAATGCCACTGCGCCATTAGTTCCTAAGTTTGGGTAGTCAATGTATTTGGCATCCATCAGGGAGAACTTTATGACGCAAATTCTCAAGCCAATGACCGTACTGGCGGCCTTTGCCGCTCTGGCGCTACCTGCAATAAACGCGGCGCAGGCGACTACCGAAATCCCTCCGGGAACACGGTTATCATCTTCTCTGAGTTGATGGACTCCGAATCGCTGTTTCTCACCGCCAACGCTGACACCGTCTATACGCTCTCGGTCCTCGACCTGACGAAGGGTCCACTGGTGGTTGAAGTGCCACCAAAGTCGCTCGGCACGCTCAATGACATGTGGTTCGGCTGGATCATCGACCTTGGTACGCCCGGCCCTGACCGGGGCGAAGGTGACAAGTACCTGATCGTGCCGCCGGACTACGAGGGGCCATTCCCGGACAGTGGCTTCTTCGTAGGTCGATCGAAAACCAACCACGTGCTCTACGCCGTTCGAGCCTTCATGGAGAACAACGATCCCAAACCTTCGGTCGACCTCATCAAAGACAAGCTGAAGATTTATCCCTATACCCCAGGCGGTTACGGCACCAGCATTGCCACGGCACTCGCAGGCCAAATCAGGCTGGAGCCCAGTGCGCCGATACCGCCGACGAAATTCGTAGACGGCAACGGCAAGTCTTTCAATACCATTCCCCCTAATGACTTCTCGTATTTCGAGACGCTCGACAAGCTTGTGCAGCTGGAACCCGCCACCTCGTTCAACCCGGAACTTCTGGGCCAACTGGCGGCCATTGGCATCGTGAAGGGCAAGCCCTTTGCTCCGGACGAACGGATGAAGAAGATCCTCACCGACGCGGCGGCTGTGGGTAATGCTGCGGGGCGATCACTGAACTTTCGTGCTGCCGATTATCCCGGCTGGGCAGGCTTACCCCACCAACCCAAGTGACTTGAGCACATCCTCAGACTCCAGGAACGTATGGGGACTGAGCATCTTGCCACCCCGCTCCACCCAACCCATGAAGTTCTCGCCGGCATCCCAGCCGAGCAATCGTTGCACTTCGCTCGGAAGCCCCTTGAGCGTCTCGAAGGGGATGGACAGGTATTGGTTTTCTTCCTGACGCACACATCCCAGGTCGATCCCCATGGTCAGGCCCGTACGGGGCGTGTCGCTGGTGTTGGTGCCGCCGCCATGGTAGGTCGAGCCAATGAACAACAGGGCCGAGCCTGCGGCCATTTCGGCGTTCACCGTTTCTTCAGGTTGCGGGCAACGTTCGTCGTCCCATTTGTGGCTGCCCGGGATGACCTTGGTAGCACCTGTAGCCTCGGTGAACTCTGTGATCGCCAGCATGATCTGCAAACGGGCTTCGCGACCATAGTTCGGATGACGCCAGAGAAAACTGGTGTCGTCCCGATGCAAAGGTTGCTTGCCCTGGCCAGGATGAATCTGGATGGCTTGAGTCATGCCGATCTGAATTTGCGGAGTGACCGTCGTGCGCTCCTGGCCGAACCACACATCCACAGGCTTTTGCAGGATTTTGCGTGCAGCCCCCAAATACAAGGGGTGCATCACGACATCGACCATGCGCGAGCATCGGGCAAACAAGCGACTGGCACGGCGAGTCGATGTGCCGACGAAAAAGTTTTCATGACCAAAACTCGAGGTATCGAGTGCTGCATCAATCTGCGCTTTGAGCTCCGCCAATACATCGCTTGCCATGAAGTCAGCAATAATCACGCCGCCATCGCGCTCGATGATATCAACGACCTGCTCCACGGATGCATTACCGGGCAGGGTCACAAGGGAAGCATTAGTCATGTTTGGAGCCCTCTGGAAATGTAGGGTACGCTGATGGTTTTCTGAAAAAAACCATCAGCAGGAATGAAATCGACTGTAGGGAAGCGCGAGCGCGACTCACAGGTTCGCAACTGACAGAAAAGGGAGGAATGACGGCCATTCGAAGAAGCGGCCGCTGGCCTCCTCCAGTGGTCAGAAGCTCCAGGTAACGAGGGTTTCAAACAGGCTGGAGCGGTCGTTGTCACCGTAGATCTGCTTGGCCGCGTCCCCAGGCAACGCCACGCCGTACAAGGCACTGAGCGTCAAGGCTGGGGTAATGGTCCAGTTCACATACAGATCGACTTCGTTGGCGAAGTCGCGACTGGTAACACCCTCGGGGGCCTTCTCCAGGCGGAACCGGTAGCCCATCAACCCTACAGCGACATCCTGACGTGGTTGCACGGCCAGCTTCAGCAAGTCGATGTCGACGTTGCTGTTGAACAACATGTATTCACCAACGATCTCCCCCTGGTACCAGGTCCCGTATTCCCCGCCGTAGCCATAGGTCATCGGGTCGTAATCGTTGGAGTACTGCGTGCGGCGGTACGTCAGGGTCGGCGTCCACGCCACGTCCGTGAAGGCATAGCTGGCTTGGGCGTACCAGCCATGGGCGGACTTGTTGGCTTCGCCACCCTTCTCCCAGACATACTCGCCTGCCAGGCTGACTTGCGGCAGTGCCGTGAACGGCGAGCCCTTGGCGCGCAGGTCATAGACATCAACCCCGTCACGCGCCGTGTTGTCGGCATCCATGGTGTGGTAGTAAGTCGCCCCCAGGGTACCGAGCGTGTCGCGCCATTCGAGATTACCGCCACGCAGGCGCAGGTTTTCCTTGTAATCGGCGTAGTCGAGATCTTGAGTTGCGGTCAGGTCAAACAGGTCCGCATGAATTTTTCCCGTGTTCAACTGGGCGATCAGTGTATTGGTGAACGCGGTACGCGGACCAATCCAAGCGGCCGCATCCTTACCCTGGTCAGCATGACCGTCGCCGATCAGGAAGCCGTTATCGATCATGAAGTTCTGGCGGCCGCCGCTCAGGGTAATCGCATCCTGACCGAGCGACGGGAACAGATCTGCGCTTTTCCAGCCGAGGTACGCGGTTTCCATCCCGATGGATTCCGGGTTGTCATGGGTAAAACCACCGGCATCGCTACCACCGCGAGTCATCGCGCCGACAGCCGAGGCACCACCGAACACCGTACCGTAGGCAGTCTGTGGACCCGTGACCTTCACCCCTGGCAAGACAAACCCTTCAAAGCGGCTGGAACTGCGGTCCACCTCAAGCCCGATACTGCTGGTGCGACCGCCAAATGCCTGGTTCTTGTGGTAGAGATATGCAGCCCCTACCGTCATTGAGGGTTCGACCAACACATCGCCGATCTGAAAGCTGTCGAATGCAAAACTGGACCCTGCGTACAGTGTTCCGATACCTGCCGCCAAACTGCGAATCGACACTTTCATCACTGCCCTTTCCTTTCAATCAATACGTTAAGCCAATAATGGCGACTTACAATTGATTGTCTGGTTTAAGCGGGCGTGGCTAAAGGCGCAAACGGGTCAAAAAAGGGGATCGTAAGCGACACTTCAACGTCGCAGCGATCGCTGCTTTTTCAGTGTCTGACCTGCGAGCGATACTGCGAAGGTGTGCAGCCGCTCCAACGTTGAAATGCCCTTCGGAAGGCGGCGGCCTCGCTGAAGCCCAATTGCTCGGCAATGCGTGCGATAGGCACTTGCTGTAGCAGCAGTTCCTGCGCGCGCTGGTAGCGTACCTCGCCAAGCAACTCATGAAAGCTGGTGCCCGCGGCTCGCAAATGACGCTGAAGGGTTTTGCTTGAACAGGCCATGTTCAAGGCAATGCTGTTGAGGGTGGGAACAGAATCAAACCGAGTACAGATGGCCGATTTCACATGAGCGAGAAAATCCCGCGGACTCTCCAGCTGGGACTTGAGCTGGGAGCAGTGTTTCTTCATCTGGGCATGGGAAACCGAATGTGCACAAGGCAGCGGCTGATCGAGCCAACGTGCATCAAAAGACAGACAGTGAGGGCGCATGGAATCAAATGACACCGGGCACTCAAAATAACGTTTATAGGTGTGCGCATCCGCCAATTGAGGAAAGCCGATATTGATGTTCAACATCGGCAAGGGCTGGTAAAGCAAGTCGGCCATGAGACTTTGCAATGCCGTCAGGCAGAACTCGATCGCCAACCCACGTAATTGATCCTCAACGTCAAACATGTCGCTGACGGACAATGTCGCTACGCCCTGTTCTTCGTTCAAACTCAGCTCGAAGCCTGTGCCCAGCGGCAACGGATAATCGAAAAGCAGGCGCAGCGCTGAGCGAAGGTCGCAACTGGAAAGCAGGGTGAAGCCGAAAATACCGTATGCGGCCAATCGGCAACGATTGCCCAGTTCCAGGCCCAGATGGGCATTGCCGGTCATGGCAAGCGCATTGCGCAGAATGGCGTATTCCTGGGAAGGTGCGATTAGTCGCAGGCCAGCCTGAAGTTCCTCGGCATCAAGGTCGGTTCCCTGCAACAGCCGTTCCGTCGGGTGACCCGCTTCTATCATCAGCGAATCGACCAGTGCGATGAAGTGCAGCGTAGCCAGTCGATCGATGTCATCTAAAGATCCTCCCATGATTCCCGCTCCCCATGCTGATTCAGCGGGGAGCATAAACCTTGGTCGGAAATCAGAAACAGGTGCCAAACGACCAAAAATCGGGGCACGACGGCCTCGTCACAACTTAATGGCCGGCGCGAATCATATTTACCCACATCGTGCGCATCGTCTCCAGCGTTTCATCCCAATGACGCTGATCGGCGGCGATCTGTTTGTTGTAAAACATCAGCCCTTCGATTTGCGAAGCGATCAGCGTCGCGTAGACATCCGCCTTGCTGAAGGTCAACTGCGGATTCACGTCCCTGATCAGGTTCGCCAGGATGCGGCAGAACTCACCGTAGATAAGCTTGAGATGCTCATTGACGGCTTTGTCATGTTCAGCCAACGCCCACGTCTGGAAGGAGAACGATGCAATCCAGGGGTCCAGCGTCGCCGCCATGTCTTCATCGATTACCTTCACGAAGCGCTGCTCGGGCGTGAGCGAGGTCTCATTGGCAATGTCGCGGAAGCGAGTGACGAAGACCTCGATTTTTGCCCGAATCATGGACAGCAGAAGGTTTTCGGTAGTCCCGCAATAATGCTGGAGGTTACTGAGGCTGATGCCCAACTCACTGGCAACCCGCCGGGCGGAAAACTGAGCGTAGCCGTCGCGTACGAAAAGCATGGCGGCTGCTTCAATGATGTCCTCGATCCGCTGAACGCGTTTCTTTTCCCGGGGGCTGGCGGTCCTGTCGAACAGCGACTCGGCCCGTGTGCTTTCACTCGACATCGCGTAATGCTCCAAAAGCGCATGTTCCATTTTTACAGAATGCCTGCTGCCAACGCCGCGATCTGAACTCGTGGGCATCGGCCGTTCCATGGCGATCTGCAGACTGACAGGAATTGTAGGGAGGTCGCTCGATATAGGTCAAGCGACCGAGTTTTATGAATCGTATGACCTTGTTTCGGTCAAAGTCAGTCCAGAACCATAAGAGCCGCCCCGTCTATTTCTATCAAAGGCCGACAGTGACCTTCTTGAGTGCCAATTGGCGGACATTGCGGTAGCCACCCTTGTAGCTGGTGGCAATCACCAGGCGCATGGCCAGGTAATAGGCCAGCACACAAACGGCGAGCGTCGGCATCGTTGCCCCAACGTAACGGAAGGTGGGGCCTACCGCCAACGTCAACGGATCAAACAACATCAGGTACACCGTTGCCCCCAGGGCGATGGTCGCCATGGCAACCCAATTGACACCGCCCCAGAACCAGTAAGCACCTTCTTCGCTCTTCACGAACAGGTGTGTCGGCAACAACACCTGGCGACGCAGCAAGAGAAAATCCGTCAGCAGCACGGCGGCAATGCCCGCGAAAATGGCGCTGTTATAGGCCAGCCAGTTCATCACATGCGCAATCAACCATTGGGTATTGAAGGCAACCACCAACCCCGGCAACAACAGCACCAGGATGATCATGTCCCAGCGCATCCTGGCAAAGAACCGTACTTGTTGAACCGAGACCCCGGCAAAATAGAAGAAGCTGATCAGGGTGCCCAGGTTGGCCAGCAGGAGTACGGATACGATCACCGTGCCAACGCCATTGCCAGCGGTCTTGATCACCCATTCTGCCGGCTCGGTTGAACCGGTCGCCACCGCCGCCAGCGCACCTACGGCAGAGGTGAAACCTGCACCAATGAGTCCTGCCCCCAAGAGCGAAGGCGTGATGAGATGCTTGCGCTTATGAATCAGCCGAGCGATTCCGCCAAAAAACGGGACACTGGTCAACGCATTGGATGCCCCGAACTCCACGCCGTAGGCCAGTTGCAGCAAGGGGTCGGTGGCGTAGGCTGACTTCGCATCAACATTGGTCTGCAGCAGGGTCGTCAAACTGGTATCACGGGTAATCAGGTAGAGCAGAATGCAAGCGATAATCAGAATGGCCGGTGAGGTATACCGTGTCAGCAGGGCAATCATCGCAGGGCCCTTTCTCAGCAGCGTCCAGACCAGGGCAAGCATGAGCACCGACACAGTGGCGACAAAACCGTTATCGATTTCGCCGCCAGGATTGAACAGGATTTGCTGCAAGCGACCGGCGGCTTGTCCGGTCATGGCGATGAGCACGAATGACCAACCCAGGGTAGTAATGAGGATCAGCGCCAGCAGCAAAGAAGAACCACGGGTGCCCATCGAGCTTTTGGCCGCATCGACCGGATCGACGCCGTGGCGGAAACAGATCATTCCTGAAGCCAGATACACGGGCGCGAGCCCCACTATCAGGCCGATCAGGTAACCGGCAATACCGATAGACGTATTTCCGATGTAGGCAATGGAAGCACCGAACAGATAATTGAAACTGGCCGCACCGATGGCAACACATGCCGCCAGCAATGAGCCAAAGCCATTGTACAGCCGGTTTGAACCCTGCACCGGCAGGCGCCCTGCCAAGGCTTCGCGCGATATTGCGCCACTCACATCCGCACCCGTATCACTCATGGAATCCCCCTGATCTACCGTCGACAAGACAGGCTCGAATTATGAGCCGGCAGCGATAGCCCAACAGGTGCGACGCGGACAAATTACCGGTGAGCGACGCACCGATCAAAGGGTAAAATCAAGGCTGCTCCAAAAAATGCAAAGGCCCCGGCATTGCGCCAGGGCCTGGTTCAGCAAGTCTGACTTACAGCCCGACACTGACCTTCTTCAAGGCCAACTGGGCAACATTTCGATAGCCACCTTTGTCACTCGATGCAATCACCAGGCGCATGGCCGCATAGTACGTCACGATACACAGCGCAAAAGAAGGCATGGCCGCACCGATATAGCGGAACGAGCCGCCAACCGCGAGTGTCATCGGATTGAACAATGACAGGTAGGAACACACACCCAACACAATGACGCCCATCGCGACCCAGTTCACCCCTCCCCAGAACCAGTAAGCGCTTTCACTGGATTTGACAAACAAGTGGCCGGGCAAGACTTTTTGTTGGCGCAGCAGCAGATAGTCGGTGAGCAGTATCGCGGCGATACCGACAAACATCGCGCCGTTGTAGGCCAGCCAGTTCATCACATGGGCGATCAACCAATCTGTTTCAAAGGCGACGACTATGCCAGGCAATAACAGAATGGCGATGATCATGTCCCAGCGCATCTTGGCGAAAAACCTGATCTGCTGGACCGACACACCTGCCAGGTAAAAGAAGCTCACCAAAGTCCCGAGATTGGCCAGCAGCAGTATCGTCACGATCAACGTACCCATGCCATTTCCAGCGGTCTTGACGACCCACTCCGCAGGCTCGGTAGACCCCGTCGCCACGGCTGCCAGGGCACCTACGGCGGTGGTAAAGCCTGCACCAATCAATCCAGCGCCCAGCAGGCATGGCGTGACCAGGTGTTTGCGTTTGTGGATCAACCGCGCCATGCCGCCAAAAAACGGCACGATGGTCAGTGCATTGGAAGCACCAAATTCAACGCCGTAGGCCAACTGCAATAACGGGTCGGTGGTATAGGCCAGTTTCGGGTCGACATTGGTATGCAACAGCGCGGAGAAGCTGACGTCACGGGTGACGAGATACAACACCACTGCCGCAATGATCAGAATCGCCGGTGAAGTGAAACGCGTGAGCATTGCAATCATGGCGGGGCCTTTTCTGAGCAGCACCCAGATCAGCACCAGCATGAAAATCGAAACAACGGCCACGAAGGTGTTGTCGATACCACCGCCCGGATTGAACAGCACCTGTTGCAGCCGGCCTGCTGCCTGCCCCGTCATGGCGACCAGCACGAACGACCAGCCCAGGGTAGTCACCAGGATCATCAACAGAAGCAATGCGGATCCCCGAGTACCCAACGCACTTTTCGCTGCGTCCACAGGGTCGACACCATGCCGATAACTCAGCATCCCGGAGGCCAGGTACATGGGCGCCAGGGTCATCATCAGGCCGATAACATAGCCAGCAATGCCGATGCTCGTGTTACCGATGTAGGCGATCGAAGCACCAAACAAATAGTTGAAACTGGCCGCCCCGATTGCAATGGCCGCCCCCAGCAATGTGCCGAAGCCATTGTACAACCGCGCGGAACCTGGCACCGGCAAGCGCCCTGCCAGTGTTTCCCGAGATATAAGCCCGCTTACGTCTTCACCTGAATTGCTCATGGCAAACCTCTATCAGATGTAAAAGCCCACGAGGGCCCAAAGGACAATACCGGCAACAAACCAGCATGCCGCTGTCAGGATGATCGAACCGGTCGGCAGACTGGTTTCGTCATTGAGGTTCTCGGGGGAATTCAAGGCGATCAAGCTCTTGACCAGATCGAGGTCAAGATCGCCAATCGTGTCGTCAACCAGAAAAGAATGTTCGCCTGAGAGATGAAGGCTGGATGCATCACGCATGAGCTGCTCCTGAAAAACGGTAGAGGGCAGAATGTCTGGAAAGATCGTTTTTATTGTGTGCCAGCATCCTTGCGGGCCTTGACCGTGACCGGCCAGTTCCGCGCCATCCGTTGACGCCTTGATTATGGGCTTGCCAACCTTGGCAAACAGGTGCGCAGGGGACATTTTGAGGGTCGTCGCGCCCGCCCCGCCAACCTGCTGCCGAACGGTATCGATCAGCCTTTGCGGCGGAACACTTCGAAGACTGCTGGCAGCTCGTCCGCTTCAAAGCCACGCGCAGCCGTCTGGTCGACGTATCCGGAAAACAATTGCAGCAAACCGTGCTCAACGCCTGAATTTTTGGCCCGTTTCAGCAGCGACTGCACACCCAGCGAATGAACATGAATTGAAGCCTCGTTACCGGAGTAGTCATGCTGATCGATGGCCTCGATGGTGCGCTTCCAGGTGCTTTCTATCACCGGTTTAAATGCATTCAATGCTGTTTTGAAATCCTTGATATCGACCTGTTCGGCCTGCAACATCGCCGCACTTTGCATCAAGGCGAAGGTATTGCCGTAGTACATCGTCAGCAAGCTGCCATCCAGCAGATTGGCTGACGACGGCTTGCTGCCGACATAAGTCATGCGTCCACCCAGCAGCATCATTTGCGCCTCGCAGCTGTCCCACACCGCACGATCACCGGACACCAGCAGCAAGCATTCGGGACCACCAACCTTGGTTGGATAATCCATGATCGCACCGTCCAGGTAATTCACCCCGACTTCTGCCGCCCACAGGGCGCCGAGTTCTGCCTCCCTGCCGTCGCCGGTGGTCAATTGCACGATCGTCTTGCCCTCGAGCAGAGGCGTGATCTCATCCTGGTGAAACAGCGCATTACTGGTGGTGTAGTCAGCCAGGCAGACGATGATGAGGTCGGAGGCACTCACTGCGCCAATGAAGTCCGCCGCGGCCTTTGCGCCCAGTGCAACCAATGGATCAGCCTTGGAGGCCGATCGATTCCAGACCGTCACTTGCAAACCGGCGTCGATAAATGGCGGGACCAGCGCCGCGCCCATTTGGCCAAGACCGATAAACGTTGCTTTTGAATGCTTCATGCCAATTCCTTCTTGCTGATGAAAAGTCAACCGCGTCGGCCGCGGTGCCCAAGGACTCTAGGCAGCTGGCGCCTGGCGAAAAAGGTGAGATATGGCCAACAAAGCATCCTCGACAGGACAGTCGCTTGCCGGGCCTTGGGCCAGGCCCTGCCACGCTCAAGGGTGGCCGCACAGACGTTGTAATTTGGCCCCCGCTCACCTGTTTGGCGCAGCCACCGCCGCCCTACCATGAGCTCACCGGCAACACCGCTGAAAGGCCCTGCGTAATCCGCAGCCTCCATCTCACCTTGAAATAGAGAGCGACCGATGAGCATCATCCAGGCACAACACATCATGTTGAACGACCCCGCCCATGTGCGCGTCGCCCATGAGCCCAAGTACAACCACGGCTCGGCATTCATCAATGGCACTTACGTGGATCTGGATAACGCGGCAATCCCGATGTCCGACCTCGGCTTTACCCAAGCGGACGCTTGCTACGATGTAGTAAGTGTCAGCAAGGGTTATCTTTTCCGCCTTGAAGACCATCTGCAGCGCTTCGAAAGCGCCTGCGCCAAATTTCAGCTGACCAACCCTTACACCAAGGAGCAGACCACCGAGATCCTCACGAACCTGGTCAAACAGGCCGGTGCCAAGGAGGCCTACGTATGGTGGGCGGTGACCCGCGGCTTCATGCCCGATGGCGGTGATCGCATCAATCCCAAGGCATACGAAAACCGCTTCTATGCGTTTGTCGTGCCCTACGTATTCATTTCCGATGACGAACAACGGACGCGTGGCACCGACCTGCTGGTGAGCAAACAATACATCCGCATTCCGCCCGAAGCGGTGGACCCTACCGCGAAGAATTTCCACTGGATGGACCTCAAGCTCTCGTTGTTCGAAGCCAAGGCGGCCAACAAGGAATGGTCGGTACTGTGTGACGCCAACGGCTACCTGACCGAAGCGCCGGGCTCCAACATCTTCCTGATCAAGGACGGTGCGCTGTACACCCCGGATTCCGGTTGCCTGGAAGGCATAACGCGTAAAACCACGCTGGAGCTGGCAAAGGAAATCGGCATGCCGATTCATGTCGAGCGTGTCCATGTCGAACAGTTGCGCAATGCCGACGAAGCCTTCCTGACGTCCACCGCTGGCGGGATCATGCCCATCAACACCGTCGACGACAGCGTACTGGGCGGCAAGGCTGGCCCCGGCGAATTGACCACTCAACTGCACAACCTCTACTGGACCAAACGCTGGGACGGCTGGCTTGGCACTGCCGTGGACTACAGCACCCCCGCAAACGTCTAGTCGGCACCTCGTGTGGCGGTGATCACCTGCCACACCGAGATCCTTCCCCTTTCGCTTTTCAGGTTCTTCCCATGGCCAGCGCATTCAAGAAAATCACCCTCGATACCCCGAAAGAAGAGGTGCTGAAAATCCTCAAGGAGGACGCCGGTGTCATCATCAAAGGCATGCTCACACCGGATCAGGTCGCTCGATTCAACGCCGAAGTTCAGCCGCAGATGGACAAGATTCCCGCAGGTTCGTCCAAGACCAACGAAGGCGCGCAGGATTTCCATGGCGCCAACACCAAGCGCCTGACCAACCTAGTGACCCACAGCAAGACCTTCCGTGAAGAAATCATCGACCACGACAAGGTTCACCAGTTGGCGCACGCGATTCTGAGCCCATGGTGCGATACCTACTGGATGGGTACTGCGCAGGTGATCGAAATTGGACCCGGCAACAAGGCCCAACCGTTGCATCGCGATTTCGAAAACTACATGGCGTTCAAGGAAATGGGCATCAAGGCTCCGGACGTCATCTGCAATTTCCTGATCGCCCTGAGCCCCTGCACGGAAGAAAACGGCGCGACCCGGATCATCCCCGGCAGCCAGAACTGGCCGGACTACAATGACCGGGGTACGCCGGAAATGACCGTGCCCGCCGAACTTGAACCGGGTGACGCACTGTTTTTCACCGGCAAGATCGCGCATGGCGGTGGCGCCAACGTGACGACTGACCAGTACCGCCGAGCAGTGGCCTTTACCTTCAACCTCGGTTGGCTGGTACCGGAGGAAGCTTATCCTTTCGTGGTCGACATGGAATTGGTCCGCACCCTGTCACCGCGCGTACAGCAAATCCTCGGCTTCCGCTCCTTCACCGCAGACCTCTACGGCCTGCCGGGCCTGTGGCAAGTGAACTACGAGGAAATCGCCGATTACATCGGGCTGAACCCTCCTCGCTGATGTCAAACATCATGCCGCCACGCGCAGATCTTCGAGACCCCTGCGCGTGGCTTCGACCCCTTCAATCCCCTACTGTCCTGAGGGCACATCATGTCAACGTCTGGATCAAACAAGCCTTGCGTCAGCGTCCTGGGCCTGGGGGCCATGGGTAGTGTGCTGGCGCGCACATTGCTGCAAGCCGGGTATGGCGTGACCGTCTGGAATCGCAGCCCGGCGCGCGCGACTGCCCTGCTGCAAGAGGGCGCCAGCCTTGCGCGGGAAACCAGCGAAGCCATCAATGCGAGCAACCTGATCATCGTCTGCATGATCGACAAGGCCGCCTCGCAGGACGTGTTGGGCAGCCTTGACCCCTTGTTGGACATGAGCGGCAAAACCATCGTCAACATGAGCACCGGTACCGTGGACGATGTGCAGCGTATTGCCAGTCAAGTGAGCCAGCACAATGGTCTGTATGTGGATGCCGGCATCATGTGCTACCCCAAGGACATTGGCGGGCAACACACCACCATCCTCTACTCGGGCAACAGCGATGCCTACCATGCCCATGAGTCCACCCTGAAGGTATTGGCGGGGAACCCGAAGTTTCTCGGCGCCGACCCCACCGCGTGCACGCCTACCTACCTGGCTCTCTACGCTTTTTATTTCGGTGCCTTTGCCGCCTGGCTCGAAGGCGCGGTGCTCGCCTCCTGCGCCGGTGTTTCGGTACAGGACTTCAAGGCGCTGTCGCCGATCATGAGCGACATGCTGGTCGATGGCATCAACACCGCGGCCGACCGCATTGCGGCCAGCGATTTCAGCGGCGAACAAGCGTCGGTCGATGTGCATGTCGCCGGTCAAGAGGTGGTGCTCGACGCGCTGCAGCGGGCGAACGCGCCCCACGCCAGCACTGACGCCTACCTGAGCTACTGCAGGCTGGCCCAGACCGCCGGCATGGGTGAGCTGGACATCGCATCGCTGTTCAAAGCCATGCATCCGTGAATCGATCGTTTAAAGAGACCTCGCTATGACTACCTCACCCAAACGAGTCGCCATCATCGGCCTCGATCACTTCGGCAGCACCATTGCACGCACACTCTCCCGGCAGGGCTTTGAAGTGGCCGGACTGGACCCGCTGCGCAACAACCTGGTGGCGCCTTTTGAAGGTTTCAGGCTACTGCGCAACCTTGAACAGGCGATCGACAGCAGCGATGTGGTGATCACTTGTTTTCCCGATCAACTGCTGATGAGCGCACGCCTTTGCAGTCCTGAAACCACCTATGGTCTGCATGGCAAAGCGCTTATCAGCTTTAACACCACGCAAACGCGTCCCGCGGCGTCTGCACGGTCGATGGGTGAATGGGCTCGCAGCGAACAGATCGACTACCTGGAGCTCAGCCTGAACAGTGAGGCTGATGCAATTGGCCAGCAAGACTGCGAACTGCTCTGTTCCGGCTCTCTCAAGGCCTATCAGCGGCTTCAGCCGCTGTGCCGAACACTGGGCGCCGCGTTGACTTATCTGGGCAGCGATTGTGGTGCGTCCCTGGAATACTGAGCCTCTTCCCCTTCCCTTATTTGACGGTGACGCATGCGCACAACCCTGTCGATCAAACTGAAAATCGTTTTCTTGACAGGTTTGTGCCTGTTGCTTTGCCTGGCCGCAGTCATTACCGCTAACCTCTATTAAATGAATCGTACCGATCAGATGGTCGGCCAACGCAGCAGCGCGCTTCTGGAAGACACGGCGCGCCTTCAACTGACGACGAGCGGCGCTGTGCAGCGGCAACACATCGAGAAGAAATTCAGTGATGCGCTGTTATTGGGGCGTGAGCTCAATAGACAGATGCTGGCTTTGCGCAATCGGATTGGCAGCGACCGTACGGACGAGGCAGTGGTTCGTAAGGAGATGATCGAGCAAAGCCGCAACATGTTGACATCGCACCCCGAACTTCTCGGCCTGTTTGTAACGTTCGAGCCCGAAGCGCTGGGTGGTAACGACGCTTCATTCGTCGACAAGGTCGCGCTGGGCGGTAATGACAAGGGGCGCTTTTCCAGCTACTGGTCCCAGGCAGACCCGTCCCAACCGGAGTACGCCGTCTATCCGGAAGAATTGTTTTCTCGCACCACACCCGACGCCAGCGGCACGCCCTACAACTATTGGTACACCTGCGTAC
>Ga0247818_10000071_pt1 | contig 53785 bp, 49 predicted proteins | sample 13C_Glucose_Day1_FD_192424 | JGI IMG/M metagenome (GOLD analysis project Ga0247818, IMG submission 192424) | Soil microbial communities from agricultural site in Penn Yan, New York, United States - 13C_Glucose_Day1 | ecosystem: Environmental > Terrestrial > Soil > Agricultural land | place...
GGCAATACCTGCCTGTACGGTGCCACTGGCGGCAAGCTGTTCGCCGCCGGTACCGCAGGTGAGCGCTTCGCTGTACGTAACTCCGGCGCCCACGCTGTGGTCGAGGGCACCGGCGATCACTGCTGTGAATATATGACCGGCGGCTTTGTCTGCGTCTTGGGCAAGACCGGTTACAACTTCGGTTCTGGCATGACTGGCGGCTTCGCCTACGTGCTCGACATGGACAACAGCTTCGTCGACAAGCTCAACCACGAGCTGGTGGAAATCCAGCGTATCAGTGGTGAAGCGATGGAGGCTTACCGTAGCCACCTGGCGCGGGTCCTTGCCGAATACGTCGAAGAGACCGGCAGCGAGTGGGGGCGTGAGCTCTCGGAGAACCTGGACGACTACGTGCGGCGCTTCTGGCTGGTCAAGCCGAAGGCGGCCAATCTCAAGCAGTTGCTGTCCAGTACCCGTGCCAACCCGCAGTAAAAGCAGCTGCAAGTGGCAAGCCTCAAGCTGCAAGTGACCGCAGTGCGAGGTTTGCCGGGCTTACGTGATCGTCTTGCGGCTTGCAGCTTATCGCTTGCAGCTGCTGTTGAGAGGTTTTGAAAAATGGCTGAACGTCTGAATAACGACTTCCAGTTCATCGAAGTCGGGCGCAAAGACCCGAAGAAAAAGCTGCTGCGTCAGCGCAAGAAGGAGTTCGTCGAGATCTACGAACCCTTCAAGCCCCAGCAGTCCGTCGACCAGGCGCACCGTTGCCTGGGTTGCGGCAACCCGTACTGCGAATGGAAATGCCCGGTGCACAACTTCATCCCCAACTGGTTGAAGCTGGTCTCCGAAGGCAACATCCTGGCCGCGGCGGAACTGTCGCACCAGACCAACACCCTGCCGGAAGTCTGTGGCCGCGTGTGCCCGCAGGATCGTCTGTGCGAAGGTGCCTGCACCCTCAACGACGGCTTTGGCGCCGTGACCATCGGCTCGGTGGAGAAGTACATCACCGACACCGCCTTCGCCATGGGCTGGCGTCCGGACATGTCCAAGGTCAAGCCGACCGGCAAGCGTGTCGCCATCATCGGTGCCGGCCCGGCCGGCCTGGGTTGCGCTGACGTGCTGGTGCGTGCCGGGGTGACTCCGGTGGTGTTCGACCGCAACCCTGAAATCGGTGGCCTGCTGACCTTCGGCATCCCCGAGTTCAAGCTGGAAAAGACCGTGCTGAGCAATCGCCGCGAAGTCTTCACCGGCATGGGCATCGAGTTCCGCCTCAACACCGAGGTGGGCACCGACGTGACCATGGAACAACTGCTCGAAGAATACGACGCGGTATTCATGGGCATGGGCACCTACACCTACATGAAGGGCGGTTTCGCCGGTGAAGACCTGCCGGGCGTGTACGACGCGCTGGACTTCCTGATCGCCAACGTCAACCGTAACCTGGGCTTTGAAAAGTCGCCGGAAGATTTCGTCGACATGAAAGGCAAGAAGGTCGTGGTACTCGGCGGTGGCGACACGGCGATGGACTGCAACCGTACTTCGATCCGCCAGGGCGCCAAGTCGGTGACCTGTGCTTATCGTCGTGACGAAGCGAACATGCCCGGCTCGCGCAAAGAGGTGAAAAACGCCAAGGAAGAAGGCGTGAAATTCCTCTACAACCGCCAGCCGATCGCCATCGTTGGTGAAGACAAGGTTGAAGGTGTGAAGGTGGTCGAGACCCGTCTCGGCGAGCCGGACGCCCGTGGCCGTCGCAGCCCCGAGCCGATTCCGGGTTCCGAAGAGATCATCCCGGCCGACGCCGTGGTCATCGCGTTCGGTTTCCGTCCAAGCCCGGCGCCGTGGTTCGAACAGTTCAGCATCCAGACCGACAGCCAGGGCCGCGTTGTGGCGCCGGAACAAGGTCAGTACAAGCACCAGACCAGCAACCCGAAAATCTTCGCCGGTGGCGACATGGTTCGTGGTTCTGACCTGGTGGTAACGGCGATCTTCGAAGGCCGCAATGCCGCCGAAGGGATCCTGGATTACCTGGGCGTCTAAACCCTGCTCGAAACTGCAACGCGACACCTGTGGGAGCTGGCCTGCCAGCGATGCAGACACCTCGGTCAAACTGACCACCGAGGTGTCTGCATCGCTGGCAGGCCAGCTCCCACATTGGTTTCCGGGTGTTGCTGAAATCTGCGTATTTATTGCGACAAATTGACCCGATAGACAAAAGGCTGACCTGCAACCGTGCCTTTTGCCTCCGGCTCTGAGAAAATGCCCGCACTTTTTTTCCGGATGCCGACATGACTGCCCTGAAGAACGACCGTTTCCTGCGCGCCCTGCTCAAGCAACCCGTAGACGTCACCCCCGTGTGGATGATGCGTCAGGCCGGTCGCTACCTGCCTGAATACCGCGCAAGCCGTGCCAAGGCTGGCGATTTCATGAGCCTGTGCATGAACCCGGCGTTCGCTTGCGAAGTCACGATGCAGCCGCTCGACCGCTATCCGCAACTGGACGCGGCAATCCTCTTCTCCGACATCCTGACCATCCCCGATGCCATGGGCCAAGGCCTGTACTTCGAAACCGGCGAAGGCCCGCGCTTCAAGAAAGTCGTCAGCACCCTGGCCGACATCGAGGCCCTGCCGATTCCTGATCCACACAAAGACCTCGGTTACGTGATGGACGCGGTCAGCACCATTCGCCGCGAACTGAACGGTCGTGTACCGCTGATCGGCTTCTCCGGCAGCCCATGGACCCTGGCCACTTACATGGTCGAAGGCGGCTCGTCGAAAGACTTCCGCAAGACCAAGGCCATGCTCTACGACAACCCGCAAGCCATGCACCTGCTGCTGGATAAACTCGCGCAGTCGGTCACCAGCTACCTTAACGGCCAGATCATGGCCGGCGCGCAAGCGGTGCAGATCTTCGACACCTGGGGCGGCAATCTGTCGGCGGCGGCGTACCAGGAGTTCTCGCTGGCCTACATGAAGAAAATCGTCAGCGGCCTGATCCGCGAGCACGAAGGGCGCAAGGTGCCAGTGATCCTGTTCACCAAAAACGGCGGCCTGTGGCTGGAAAGCATCGCTGACGCCGGTGCCGACGCACTGGGTCTGGACTGGACCTGCGACATCGGCAACGCCCGTGCCCGCGTCGGTGACAAAGTCGCCTTGCAAGGCAACATGGACCCGACGGTGCTCTACGCCAAACCGGAAGCCATTCGCACTGAAGTCGGGCGCATCCTTGCCAGCTACGGCAAAGGCAGCGGCCACGTGTTCAACCTCGGTCACGGCATCACGCCGGAAGTCGATCCGGAACACGCCGGTGCGTTCTTGCGCGCAGTTCATGAACTGTCGGCGCAGTACCACGAATAACCGTCTGTGCGGTGAATGAAAGCCTGTCCGGCCCGGCGCCGGACAGGTTTTTTTTTGCACTTCATTTCATGTTTAGTGGTGGCGTCGCCGCCTGTAAGAATTCCTTCATCCAATGTCGGAGAAACAGCCGGAGAGACCATTCCTGCGGCCAGTGGAGACTTTCCCTACATAGAAAGTGGTTTCATCCAAGTAAGGTTTCGGACTCTTGCTCATCCCCCTTCTGAGCAATGTCGCAAACGTCGGTGCGCAGTCATGCGCACCTTAAATTTCGATAAGTAGTCTGGAATTCATGTGATGAAAAATATTTCGTACAAGGGACGTGCGTTTGCTGCCTGCACTTCTTCAATGATCCTGTTATCGGCAATGTTGGCCTCTCAAAGTGCTTCCGCTCACGGCTACCTGGAAGTGCCGCCGTCACGTGCGCTAGCCTGCCAGAAAGGCTTGAACACCAACTGCGGTGGCGCGCAGTACGAACCACAGAGTGTCGGCGAAACCTTCAAGGGCTTTCCCGCCGGCGTCGGTGGTGCTCCCTTGCAGGGACCGGTCGACGGCAAGATTGCAAGCGGTGGTCACTCGTTGTTCTCCGCACTGGATGCGCAGTCCGCTACTCGCTGGCAACTGACGGAAATCAAGGATCGCAACATCGACTTCCAATGGCACTACACGGCCGTTCATCCGGCCACAAAACACGAGTACTTCATCACCCGTAACGGCTGGAACCCGAACGAAGCGCTCAAACGCGCCACGTTCGAAAGCACTCCCTTCTGCACTGTCGACGGTGGCAATCAAAAGCCATCGAACAGCGACAAACACAACTGCACCATCCCCGCAGACAAATCCGGTCATCACGTCATCCTGGCGATCTGGACCGTGGGCGATACCGATGCCGCGTTCTATAACCCGGCAGACGTGAACATCCTCGCGGAGCCGGAGCTGCCGGGTGGCTGGTCCTCCGTTGGCAGCATTTCCCCTTCGACCACGTTGCTGGTCGGTGACAAGGTCAAGGCCCGTGCGTTCTCCGCCAATGGCGAAAAACCGGAGTTCAGTGTCGAGATCGCCATCAACAGCGCCGAAGAAGGCCAGCCGAACAACTGGTCGTTCAAGTTGGCGGACGCCATCAACCAGGCTCATACACTGGTTCGCGCAGGCGTTCGTGGTGAGAGCGGCGATATCGAACCGGTCAAGGGCACCAACAGTGTGTTCGCACAGAAAGACAGCGGTGTGACCCGCTACGAAGTGCAACTGAACATGCAGGAAGATGCCGCGGCTCGTCTCTCGGTGGCTTCCCAGCAAGTTGAGTACGTGCTGGACAAGGGCGTGGCCAAGGTCGATTTCAGCATCATCTCCAATCGCAAAATGAACGTCGAAGCGACCTTGTTCGACGAGAGCAACAAGCCGGTTGGCTCGACCTCCGCCGAAGTGGCCAGCGGCGCTAGCTGGCTGGCGCTGGATGTTCGCAGCAACCCTGGCGCACATACCCTGACCCTGGTTGGCACGACCCTGGATGGCCGGACCACTCGCCAGGATACCCAGACCACGAAGCTGACCGGCGAAGGCGCCGGTGCCGACTACGACTTCGTGTTCCCGGAAGGCATCAGCGGTTACACCGCGGGTACCAAAGTGCTGCAACCAAAGACCAACGAAGTCTTTGAGTGCAAGCCGTTCCCGGAGTCCGGCTACTGCAAGCAATACAGCCCGACTGCAAACGGATATGAGCCAGGCGTCGGTGCGCATTGGCACATGGCGTGGAACAAGCTCTAAACCTCCCGCAGCACTTCAGGCGACCTGCGAAGGGTCGCCTGATCGCCGGGCCTTCCCGCTGAATTTCGAGTGAACCTGTCGTGACGTTTTCACTGACGGCGATGACCCGTTTAGCTTCTCGCCCGATCAAGGTCGGGTTGCTGCTTGTGCCGTTGGCGTATGCCATGTTCGAGGTATGGCAGGCCTGGCTTTTTCGCGAACAGTTTGCCCCAGCGTTACCCGAAGTAAGCACGCTTGCCCATGAGCCTGCTCGCGTGCCGCTGCATGCGACAGCCGTGGCCACGGTGTTTGGATTGACGACGAATACCACGCTTCGAGCCAGCACCGAGCCAATGACGCTGCAAGCCAGTTTTGTCGTCAGCAATGGGTTGTCCAGAGCGTTGCTGGTCGATGCGCAAGGGCCGCGCCTGTATCAGGTCGGCGAGCGCTTGCCGGGTGGCAGTGTTCTGCGCCGCGTCGAAGTCAATCAAGTGGTGCTGTGGAACAAAGGCCGGGAAGAACGATTGACCCTGCAATCACCTGTCGCACGTTTTCTGCGCCGAGTTGAATCGCCAGCCGAGCCTCAAACGCCCGTTGTGTCTGCACGTTTTCTACGCCCGTTCTCCGGGCCGTCAGAGTGATCCAATCATGAACAGCTTCACTGGCGCGCAGACCCTGCGCTGCGCGCTGATTCTTGCCGTTTTGGCGATGACCCCGTTTGCGGGGGCGCTGTCTGCCGCGCAAGAAAAATGGCAGTTGGCGATGAACAACGCCGAACTGCGCGATATCGTCGAAGAGATTTCCGGCATTCTCGGCACCACCGTTGTGCTCGACCCAAGAGTCTCCGGGCGCATCACGGTCATGTCTCGGCAGGCCCTCGACCGAGAGGGTGTCCGCCGTTTGTTTTACTCGGTGCTCGACGCCCATAACTTCACGGTTATCGATGAAGGCGACCGCATTCTGATCACGCCGGTAACCGAAGCCAAAACCCGCGCTGGCAGCGGCTCGGCAAAAAACACTACGGCTTCGCAATTTGTCACTCAAGTCATCGAGTTGAACACCAGCAGCGCCAACGACATCGCAGGCCTCGTCAGGCCGCTGGTGTCGGTCAATGGTTACGTCGGGCCATCGGTATCGGCCAATGCGCTGGTGATTACCGACACGGCGGCCAACACGCAACGCATCGCCCAGGTCGTACGGCAACTGGATTCCGGGCAGAGCAGCAGGCATGCCGTGGTTCAGCTGCGCCACGCACAAGCCAGTGACATAGCGTCAGTGATGGAGACATCGCTGGGCAAACGCAATGCCGATACCGCGATTCAAGTGTTGGCTGATACCCGAACCAACCGCTTGATTCTCATCGGCCCGCCGACGGTTCGCCAACGCTTGACCGAGCTGGCGCGTGGCCTTGATATTCCGGCTACCGAAGCCCCGGATAACGCCCGGGTGATCCGCTTGCGTCACAGCGATGCCAAACAACTCGCGCAGATTCTGGAAAGCATGGGGCAGGGCCGTAAAGTGACTCCGGCCCTTGGCGCTGGAAAGGACACATCGTCCAGCGCGACATTCATGATCAAGGCCGATGAGAGCCAAAATGCGTTGGTATTGATTGCCGAGCCGGCGCAGGTTCGAACCATCGAAAGCATCGTGCGCCAGTTGGATCAGCCGCGAGCGCAGGTGCTGATCCATGCCGCGATTGTCGAAATCTCCGGCGACATCGCCGAAGCCGTCGGTGTGCAGTGGGGCCTGAACACGGGCGACGCGAAAGGCTTCATCAACTTCCCCGGCACCGACATCCCGATCGTGGGAGGCCTGACGTTTGACGACAAAAAATCCGCGCCGGAAGGCGCATTGTTACGCCTGGGCAGTGACCGTTTCGGCGCGTTGATTTCGGCGTTGGCGAGCAATACCCACAGCAATCTACTGTCCACCCCGAGCCTGTTGACCCTCGACAATCAGGAAGCGGAAATCATCGTCGGCCAAAACGTGCCGTTCAAAACCGGCTCCTACGCGACCAACAGCAGCGGGGCGGACAACCCGTTCACCACGGTCGAGCGCAAGGACGTCGGCATCAGCCTGAAGATCAAACCCTACATCAACGAAGGGTCGACGCTGCGCCTGGAAGTCGAGCAGGAGGTCTCGGACATCGCACCGTCGGTTTCGGGCATCGACTCCTCCGACCTGATCACTAACAAGCGAGCGCTCAAGAGCACCATCCTGGCGGACGACGGCGAAATCATCGTCATTGGCGGCTTGATCCGCGACAGCGTGCGCACGCAAAAAAGCGGGGTGCCGCTGTTGCGCGATATTCCTTACCTGGGCGCGCTGTTTCGCTGGACCCGGGACACTCAAACCAAAAGCAATCTGATGGTGTTCTTGCGGCCGACCATCGTGCGCAGCAAGGAAGACCTGACCGAAGTCAGCCAGCGGCGTTACAACGCGCTGCGGGACTTGAGCCAGCCGGGGGCGCGGGACAACAACTCGTTGTTACTGCCGGCGGATGCACGGCAATTGTTTGAGCCGGTTTCCGGCGCGCCGGTGTTCGACCTGCGCAAATCAGCATCACCCGCGCCATGAGCCCATCGATTGAAGGATGCACGCCGCTGCCCTTCGGTTTCGCCCGGCGTTTCGGCGTGTTGCTGGTGTGCGAAGAAGGCGAGCCGAGTCTTGTGTTGCGCGCTGATGCGCCGTTGACGGCTCTGGCCGAAGTGCGCCGCCTCTGTGGTCGGGATTTGCCTTGGCGGCTGTCGTCAGCGGATGAATTTGCGACGCGGCTGGCAACGGCTTACCGCGAAGGCCAGAGTGCTGCCGAGCAAGTCGCACAAGGGCTGGATGAAGAACTGGATCTGTTGAGCCTGGTCGACCAAGTGCCGCAAACCGCTGATCTGCTGGAGCAGCAGGGCGATGCGCCGATCATCCGTTTGATCAACGCGCTGCTCAGCGAAGCGGTGCGTGAACATGCTTCCGACGTGCACCTGGAAACCTTCGAGCAATACCTGTCGGTGCGTATGCGCATCGACGGCCAACTGCGCGAAATGCTTCGGCCACGGCGTGAGTTGGCGACGCTGTTGGTGTCGCGGATCAAGGTCATGGCGCGGCTGGATATTGCTGAAAAACGTGTGCCGCAGGACGGCCGTATGGCCTTGCGATTGGCAGGTCATGAAGTGGATGTGCGGGTGTCGACGTTGCCTTCGGCCCACGGCGAACGGGTGGTGTTGCGCCTGCTCGACAAACAGGCCGGGCGCCTGGAGTTGCCGCGTCTTGGGATGCCGACTGACATCCTCGCGGACCTCCAACAATTGCTGGGTAAACCCCATGGCATTTTGCTGGTGACCGGACCGACGGGCTCGGGCAAAACCACCAGCCTGTATGCCGCGTTGAGTAGCCTGAACGACCAGACACGCAACATCCTGACGGTCGAAGATCCGATTGAATATCACCTGCCCGGCGTCGGGCAGATGCCGGTCAATCCGAAAGTGGACATGACCTTTGCCCGTGGCTTGCGGGCGATTCTGCGGCAGGACCCGGACGTGGTGATGGTCGGTGAAATCCGCGACCGCGAGACGGCCGAAATCGCGGTTCAGGCTTCGTTGACCGGCCACCTGGTGCTCTCGACCTTGCACACCAACAGCGCGGTCGGTGCGGTGACGCGCCTGGTGGACATGGGCGTGGACGCTTACCTGTTGGCATCGTCATTGGTGGGGGTTCTGGCCCAACGGTTGTTGCGCACGTTGTGCCCGCATTGTAAGGCGCCGTACAGCGCTGATGACGCGGCATGCCAGCGTCTGGGACTGGACGCGGCGAAGACATTGCAGCTGTTCAGGGCTGTCGGGTGTGAGCAGTGTCAGCACGGCTATCGCGGGCGGATGGGCATCTACGAATTGATCAGCGTGACACCGGCAATCTCGATGCTGATTCATCAGGGCGCCAGCGAGCAGGCACTGACCGACGAGGCGCGCAAGGTGTCGCGCAGTCTGTTTCAGGATGGCCGCCAACGGGTGATCGACGGCCAGACCAGCCTCGATGAGTTGTTGCGTGTGACGCGCGAGGACTGAGGTATGCCGACCTTCGATTACCGCGCCGATAATGCCCAAGGCCGCCGATGCAAGGGCCGGCTGGAGGCCGACAGCCCACGCCATGCTCGACAACTGTTGCGCGAGCGCGGGTTGTGGACGCGTGACCTGAATGAGATTCGGGCCAGTGGCGGCATGAATTCGACACCCGGCGCAGGGCGGCTGAGTAGCGCCGATCTGGCGCTGCTGACCTTGCAGTTGTCCACCTTGGTCCAAGCCGGTTTACCTCTCGAAGAAGCGCTTGAGGCTGTGGCGAAACAGAGTGCCAAACGACGGGTTGCCGGGTTGCTGTCGGCGGTCAGAAGCCGGGTGATGGAAGGTCATGCGCTGGCCGCGGCATTGGCGCAGTTTCCCAAGGCATTCCCGGAGCTGTTCCGCGCCACGGTGGCGGCCGGAGAACGCTCGGGCCATTTGGGGCACGTGCTGGAGCAATTGGCGGCGTACACCCAGGCCCGTCAGGCATCGCGACAGAAAATCCAGATGGCGTTGGTGTACCCGTTGATCCTGATGCTCGCCAGCGTGGTCATCGTCGGCTTTCTGCTCGGTTATGTGGTGCCGGACGTGGTGAAAATCTTCGTCGACAGCGGGCAACCCTTGCCGTGGCTGACCCGGGCCTTGATCAGCACCAGTCACGGGCTGCGCAGCCATGGGCTGCTGTTGCTTGGCGTACTGGTGACGCTGATCGGTCTTTGTCGCTGGAGCCTGCGCCAGCCGGTCTGGCGGTTGCGTTGGCATCGGCTGCTGTTGAATTTGCCGATCATCGGTGAAGTGCTGCGGGCGATGGAGGCCGCGCGTTTCGCCAGCACCCTGGCGATCCTCGGCAAAAGCGCGGTGCCCTTGGTCGACGCACTGGAAATCGCCGCCGCCGTCATTGGCAACCTGACCATTCGCGCGCGCATGACCGACGTCGCCCGCTCAGTCCGCGAGGGCGGCACTCTGACCCGCGGCCTGGAACTGAGCGGTGATATCCCGCCGATGATGCTGCACATGATCGCCAGCGGTGAGCGGGCCGGCGAACTCGACCGCATGCTCAGCCGTGCCGCCGAGCAACAGGAAAGCACCCTGGCCGCGCGCGTCGCGCTGGTGGTGAGCCTGTTCGAGCCGGCAATGCTGGTGCTGATGGGCGGCGTAGTGCTGCTGATCGTCCTGGCCATCCTGCTTCCGATTCTCAGCCTCAACCAATTGGTGAATTGATCCATGAACGCTTTACGTCACAGCTCCTCCCAGCGCGGTTTTACCCTGATCGAAATCATGGTGGTGGTGGTCATCATCGGCATTCTGGGGGCCATCGTGGTTCCGCAGTTCATGAGCCGTCCCGATCAGGCCAAAGCCACCGCTGCCAAAGTCGATATCCAGGCCATCGCCACCGCCCTGGAAATGTATCGCCTCGACAACCTCCACTACCCCTCGACGCAGCAAGGGCTGGAAGCTTTGAGCAAACGCCCGTCGGGCATGCCCGCAGCGCGCAACTGGAACCCGAACGGTTACTTGAAAGCCCTGCCTGTGGACCCGTGGAGCACACCGTATCAGTACCTCAATCCAGGCATTCAATCGGTCGACGGCACTTACGATTTGTACTCCCTTGGCGCCGATGGCGTGGTTGGCGGGGAAGGAGCTGCCGCCGACATCGGCAACTGGGGCGGTTGACTGATGCGGCGTTCTTGTCGGGGGTTCACCTTGCTGGAATTGATGATCGTGATCGTGTTGATCGGCGTACTGGTGGGCATGGTCAGTTTTGCCACCGGCATGAACCCGGCGCGCCAGGCCCGGCACGAGGCGGACACCCTCGCCGGGATGATTCGGCAATTGCGTGAAAGAGCGGTGATCGAAGGGCAGGAGTACGGGGTGCGGTTGAGTGTCGACGGTTACCGGGCGATGCGGCTCGACGTGCGGGGCTGGAAGGCGATGACGGCGGTTTATCGCTGGCCCGATCAACTGCGGCTGCGCCTGAAGCAGGATGGGTATTCCGTGAGTCTGGGCGCCGACGAAGGCCCGCCTCAATTGCTCATGCTGAGCAGTGATGAAACCAGCTCCTTCACCGTGACGTTCGAAGTCAGGGACAGAATCTGGTCGCGCCTTACCAGCGATGGCATCGGTGAGGTGGTCATCGATGGTTAGGCCTCGTATTGGACCGCGCATGGCCGGCTTCACGCTGCTGGAAATCATGGTGGCGCTGGCGATTTTCGCCACCCTGGCAACGGCTGTGCTGTCGGCGAGCCAATACGTGCTCAAGCAATCTGCTGCGGCCGAAGAACGGCTGTTGGCGGCGTGGCTGGCGGACAACCAGTTGAATGAGCTGCGCCTGCAATCCGGCCTCGCCAACGGGCAATCGCAGCACGCAGTGCACATGGCCAATCGTGATTGGCGGCTCCGTCAGCGCATCGCTGATACCACCGAGCCACGCCTGCTCAAAGTCGAGATCGATGTCAGTCTGGCCGACCGCGAGCAGACCGTGCATCAAGCCACTGGCTGGATCGCTGATCGTGATGAGTAAGCAGGTCGGGTTCACCTTGCTGGAACTGGTGATCGCCATTGCGATCTTCGCGCTGTTGGGGATGGCTAGCTGGACGCTGTTCGACGGCGTGGTGCGTGTGCAGCAGGGCAGCATGGCCCACGAGCGTGAGTTTCGGAATCTGCAGCGTGCCATCGCGGTGATCGAGCGTGACGTGCTGCACGCCACGGAGCAGCCAGTCGTGCTGCGAGAGGCGCAATTGCAATGGCAACGCGGCAACTGGCGCAACCCGCTGGACCTGCCGCGCAGCGAACGGCAAGCGCTGACTTACCGCCTCGACAATGGCGCATTGTGGCGAGAGAGCCAGGCTGAAGGTGCGTCAGTCTTGCAGCGGCAAAAGCTGCTCGATGACGTGCGCGACTTGCGTTGGCGCCTGTTCGATGCACGTACGGGTTGGCGCAGCGAATGGTCGGCCGGGCCAACCGTCAATGCACCCTTGGCGGTGGAAATGCAGGTGTCGACGGGGCGTTACCCGGCAATCCGCCGCGTGATGTTGTTACCGGGTGCGTTGCGGTGAGGGCGCGCCAACGTGGCGTAGCGTTGATCAGTGTCCTGCTGGTCATGAGCCTGGCGCTGTTGATCATCGGTGGGGTGCTGCGCAGTCATCGACTGTTGCTGCAAAGCACCGGGCAACACCTGCAGCAACTGCACTTGCGTCAACTCGTCATGACCGGGGAAACCTTGGGGTTGTCGCTGGTAAAGGCGCAGCAAACAGACAGCCACCGGATACCTGATCAGGTCCCGGTTTTCGACGTTGAGGACGCGCAAGTCAGCATCAGCATCGAGGACCTGGCCGGCCGCTTCAATGTCAATGCCGTGCTACTTCAGGGCCAGATTGCCCCGGTCACGCTCAAGCGCTGGGCACGCTTGCTCCAGCTGCTGGAACTGCCGGAGTGGCAACCGGAGCAAGTAGGCGCATTGCGCGATTTGAGCCAGTTGCGCCTGCTGTCCGGTGTTGAGGGCGAGCAGTTGCGTCGACTCGAACCCTGGGTCGCACTGTTGCCTGCGGATGCGGCGCTGAACATCAACACGGCACCGGCGCTGATTCTGCGCACCCTGGACGGCGTCGATACGGTTGAGGCGGCAGCCTTGCTGCGCCAGCGCTCGACGGCACCCTGGTCGAGCGCTCAGGCCTTCACACAGGACCCGTTGTTATCGGGCAAAGGCTTGAGCAGCCACGGCCTGGGCGTCGAGAGCCGCTGGTATCGAATCACGGTCCAGGTCACCCAGGGGCAAAGCCGTCTGCGACTGGCTACCGACGTTGAACGCGACCCCAAGACGCGCCAATTGAACATCCTGCAACGGCGGGTTCTGCCGTCGAACAGCAACGAGATAGCGCGATGAAAAACTGGCTTTACCTGACACCCGAAGGCTTGACTGCACCCACGATGGGTTGGCTTTGTTGCACGTGGTCTGAAACAGGGCAACGACAACCCGCGACCCTGAACCACGCGGCACAGTCGCTGAAAGGACAGCCCGTCGATGTGTTGCTGCCCATGGAGTTATGCAGCTGGCTGTGCTCTGAACCTTGGCCATCGCGACGCGCGCCCGATGCACGAACCCTCGCCTTCGCGATTGAAGAGCAACTGAGCGAAACACTGGAACGTCTGCACCTGAGCATGGGATCCCGTGACTTGCTGGGACGGTATCCGTTGATGGTGATTGGCCGGGAACGTTTTGCTGCGGTGCTGGAGTTGCTGGCAGAGAGTGGGATTGAAGTGCGTTCGGTGTGCGTTGACGCTGATGTGTTGCCCTGTGATCAAGCGATCGGCGTCTGGTGGTTTGGCCGTTGGCTGCTGGGCGGTGCCTTACCCGCACGTCTGACATTGACCGAAGACGCCCTGGCGTTGTTGAGGCCCCATTTGCCCTCGGATATTCAATGGCGCGATGAACGTTACGACACGGCCGAAACTGACTCTTGGCTGAGGCTCGAACACGGCAATGCAATCAATCTGTTGCAGGGCGATTTCGCCCCTCGCCGCCTGCGTATGCCCTGGCGTCTTGGCGGGTTGGCGATGTTGATGATCGCACTGCTGAACTGGGGCGCGAGTGAAGCGCGAATCCGTTTTCTCGACAGCGAAAGCCGTCAGCTCTACAGCCGCAGCGAGCAACAGTTCAAGGCGCTGTACCCGCAGCAGACCCGCATCGTTGACCTTTCGTCGCAGCTCAAAGCCTTGCAAGGCCAAGGCACTAAAGCACAGGACGGTCGTGTTGCAGGGCTGGTCAAACTGGTCGAGCAAGTGATCGGTGCCAGCAATGTCGAGGTTCAGCGCATCGAGTTTCGTGAAGGCGATGGTTGGCGAATCCAGCTCACGGCCAACAACTTTGCCGAACTGGAGCAGCTGCGCGAGCGCGGGCGACAACAAGGCATGACGATGCGAGTCGATAGTTCAAACAAGGCTCGCCAGCGAGTGCAGGCAGCCCTGACTGTGGAGCAAGGTGCATGACGTTGATCGGAGTCAAATCGGCAATCGTGAAGTTTCAGCGCCTGTCCCTGCGCGAGCAGAGATTGCTACTGGCGCTGGGTATGTTCATGTTGAGCGTGGTGGCATTCACGCTGATCTGGCAGCCGACGCAACAACGGCTCGTGATCGCCGAACGCCAATTTCAACAGCAACGGGCGCTGGCGGCGCAGCTGCAACAGGCGCAGCCTCGCAGCCAGACTTCCCAGCCTGCCGACCAGCCGCTGTCATTGCGCATCAGCGAAAGTGCGGCGGCGACAGGGCTTGAATTGCAGCAGATGGACAGCGACAACGACCAATTGCGCCTGACGCTCAGCGGCGAAGCCATGACCTTGTTGCCATGGCTGGACCGCCTCGAACGTGACGGGGTGTTATTGCAAGCGCTGACACTGGAGACCCGCGATGGGTTGCTGGAGGCGCGGGTGGTGCTCAGATAGTCGCACCGCTTCCCGGCAATGGCGGCAACTTCGCCAGTTTCAACGCGACCAGCAGCGCCACCACCAGCAACGCGCCGATGAACAGGACGATGCCATTCCAGCCGCCCAGGTGCCAGAACACCCCGCCCGCCGTACCGGCGATGCTCGAACCGGCGTAGTAGCTGAACAGGTACAGCGACGAGGCCTGGCCTTTGGCCTTGGTGGCGCGGCGGCCGATCCAGCTGCTGGCCACCGAGTGAGCACCGAAGAAACCGAAGGTGAAGATCAGCATGCCGATGATCACCAGCGGCAGCGGGGTAAACATTGTCAGGGCCAGGCCGCAGAGCATCAGCACGATGGTACTCCAGAGCACTTTGCGTCGACCGAGTTTGTCTGCCAGCGAGCCGATTTTCGCCGAGCTGTAGATGCCCGACAGGTACACCACCGAAAGCAGGCCGACGAAGGCCTGTTCCATGTGATACGGCTCGGCCAGCAAGCGATAACCGATGTAGTTGAACAGGGTGACGAACGCCCCCATCAGCACAAACGCTTCGAGGAACAGCAGCGGCAGACCGGCATCGCGAAAGTGCATGGTGAAGCCGTCGAGCAGGCTGCGCGGGTGCAACGAGCGGGCGCGGAAGTTGCGCGACTCGGGGAGGATTTTCCAGAACACCACCGCCGCAATCAGCGCCAGGCCACCGATCACCAGCATCGCCGTGTGCCAGCTGACGAAGTCGATCAATACACCGGTGATCAAGCGTCCGCTCATCCCGCCGATGGCGTTGCCGCCGATGTACAAACCCATCGCCAGGCCGATGTGCTGCGGGTGAATTTCTTCGCTCAGATACGTCATCGCAACCGCCGCCAGGCCACTTAACGACAATCCGATCAGCGCACGCATGGCCAGCACGCCGTGCCAGCTCGGCATCATCGCGCTGGCCATGGTGCACAGCGCAGCAGCGAACAGCGCCGCCACCATTACCGGTTTACGCCCGATGCGGTCGGAGATCGGGCCGGTGATCAGCAGGCCAATGGCAAGCATGCCGGTGGCGATAGACAGGATCAGACTGCTCTGCGCCGCGTTGATCGAATATTCGTGCGACAGCAGCGGCATCATCGGCTGTACGCAGTAGAGCAGGGCGAACGTCGCGAAGCCGCCGCAGAACAGCGCCAACACTGTGCGCATGAACGCCGGCGTGCCTTTTTCGATGTAGATTTCCGCCAGCTCAGCAACGACATCGCCCTGTGCGGCGGGTGGAACTTCATGGGCGAGTGGGGCGACAGCAGTTTTCACGATGGACCTCGGAGGAGCGCAGCCGGTCAGGCAATGAAAAAAGCATATAGCTGGCTAATGATTCAATCCAATATATTGTTCGACCTGTTTGATAGCTTCTACGACCTAATGGGGTTTTCATGGAATTGCGTCATCTGCGCTACTTCATCGCCGTCGCCGAAGAACTGCATTTCGGCCGCGCCGCACAGGTGCTGGGCATCTCGCAGCCTCCGTTGAGCCAGCAAATTCAGGCGCTGGAACAGGAAGTGGGCGCGCGGCTGTTCGAACGTACCAATCGTCGGGTCGAGCTCAGTGAAGCCGGTCGGTTGTTCCTGGAAGAGGCGAGGCTGGTCCTGGCGCAGGTCGACAAGGCTGCGGATGTGGCACGTCGAGCGCAATTGGGCGAGCTGGGCGAACTGAAAATCGGCTTCACCTCATCGGCTCCGTTCAACTCGACGATCCCCCAGGCGATTTTTTCGTTTCGCCAGCGCTTCCCGGCGGTACACCTGAACCTGCGGGAGATGAGCAGCACCCAGGTGGCCGATGCGTTGGTGGACGAGTCAATTGAAGTCGGCATCATGCGCCCGCTCGGGCTGCCGGATTGCCTTGATGTGGTTGAGCTGATGCGCGAGCCACTGGTAGCGGTTCTCAGCTCCAAGCATCCGTTGGTCAACGGCAGTGAAGAGGGTTTGTTCCTGTCCGCGTTGGCCCTCGAACCCTTCGTGTTTTTCCCGCGCAGTTACGGCAGTGGGCTGTATGCACAATTGCTGAGCCTGGCCCGTGATGCCGGTTTCAGCCCGCACTTCGCTCAAGAGGCGGGCGAGGCGATGACCATTATCGGTTTGGTGGCAGCGGGGCTAGGTGTATCGGTGCTGCCGGCTTCCTATCAGCGGATGCGCATTGATGGCGTAGTCTATCGGCCATTACTGGATCCGGCGGCGATATCAGCGGTGTGGCTGGTGCAGCGCAAAGATCAGAAGTCGGCGATGGCCAAAGCGTTTGTGGAGTTGTTGACGAGGAAGGTCGAGCCATTGAAGCCGTGACACGGTGATAAAACCTGTAGGAGCCGGCTTGCTGGCGAAGAGGTCAGAGCAGGCGACATCAATGTCGCCTGACAGTCCGCTATCGCCAGCAAGCTGGCTCCTACCCGATTCGCGCTGTTACACCCAGCGTTTGAAAATCAGCGAAGTATTCACCCCGCCAAACGCAAAATTGTTGTTCATCACGTACTGATTGCTCATCTGCCGAAACTCGCCGCGCAGGTAATCGAGTTTGCCGCAGTGCGGGTCGACTTCGTCGAGGTTCAGGGTGTGTATGTACAGGTCGCGGTTGAGCATTTCGATGCTGAACCAGGATTCCAGTGCACCGCAGGCGCCGAGGGTGTGGCCGAGGAAGCTTTTCTGAGAGCTGATCGGCATGTGTTCGCCGAACAGGCTGCTGGTGGCTTGGGTTTCGGCGATGTCGCCCTGCTCGGTGGCAGTGCCATGACCGTTGACGTAGCCGATGTCCGACGGTTGCAGCCCTGCGTCTTCCAGTGCCAGTTCCATGGCTCGGCGCATAGTGACTTGCTCGGGACGGGTGGTGTGCTGGCCGTCGGCGTTGCTGCCGAAACCGACGATCTCGGCGTGGATGTGCGCGCCGCGCGCCAAGGCGTGTTCCAGCTCTTCGAGCACCAGCATGCCACCACCTTCACCAATCACCAGGCCGTCGCGGCCACTGTCATAAGGGCGTGGGGACAACTGCGGGGTATCGTTTTTCAGGCTGGTGGCGTAGAGCGCGTCGAAGACCATGGCTTCGGTCGGGCACAGCTCTTCGGCGCCACCGGCAAGCATCAGTGGCAAGCGGCCAAACTTGATCGCTTCGTAGGCATAACCGATGCCTTGGCTGCCGCTGGTGCAGGCGCTTGAAGTGGGGATCAGGCGCCCGGTGAGGCCGAAAAAGATGCTGATGTTCGCCGCCGTGGTGTGCGGCATCATCCGCACGTAGGAGTTGGCATTGAGCCCTTCGGCCACCGAGTTGAGCAGCATGTTGCCGAACGCCTTGATCTCATCGGTGCTGCCGGTGGATGAGCCGCAAGCGACGCCCATGCGTCCGTCCTTGATTGATTCGTCACCGAGCAGCCCGGCGTCGGTCAACGCCTGTTCCGCTGCGCCAACCGCCAGCCGCGAAACCCGGCCCATGCTGCGCAGTTGTTTGCGCGCCCAGTGACTCGGCACTTTGAAATCGTCGATGGGTCCGGCCAGACGTGTATTGAGTTCGGTGAAGCGATCCCACTCGTCCATCCGGCGGATGCCGCTGCGGTTGGCCGCAAAGCTCTCGGCGATGGTGTCCCAGTCGCTGCCCAGGGACGTGATGCCGGCCATGCCGGTGACGACGACGCGCTTCATCAGCACAGGCCTCCATTGACGGCCAGAACCTGCCGGGTGATGTACGAGGCTTCCGCCGACATCAGGAAATTCACCGCGCCGGCCACCTCTTCAGGGGTGCCCATGCGCTGTGCGGGGATCATTTTCATCAGTTCTTCCACCGGCACGTTTTCGTCGAGCATGGCTGTGTCGATCAGGCCGGGAGCGACACAGTTAACGGTGATTTTGCGCTTGCCCAGCTCAATCGCCAATGCCTTGGCCGCGCCGATCAGCCCGGCCTTGGAGGCGCTGTAGTTGACCTGGCCACGGTTGCCGATCAAGCCGGACACCGAGGTGATGCAGACAATCCGTCCGGCGGCGCGACGCCGAATCATCGGCATCATCACCGGGTGCAGCACGTTGTAGAAACCGTCGAGATTGGTGCGCATCACTACATCCCAATCATCCTCGCTCAGCGCTGGAAAAGCACCGTCACGGGTCAGTCCGGCGTTGAGCACCACGCCGTAATAGGCGTCGTGGGCTTCCACGTCGGCCTCAAGAATCGCTTTGCAAGTGGTGCGGTCGGAAACGTCGAATTGCAGGATGCGCGCATTCCGCCCCAAGGCTTCGATTTCGGCTTGTACGGCCGTGGCCTCGGCCAGGCCGCTGCGGCAATGCAGCACGATGTCATGCCCGGCCTGGGCCAGGCGCAAGGCGATGGCGCGGCCGATGCCACGGCTGGAACCAGTGACCAGTACGGATTCAGTCATGACTGGACTCCTGCAGGTTCATGAAGATAGTGGGCCGCTTGAGGCGGGCGATACACGTTCAGACGGGCGCTGGCGTGAATGCCGGCCCCGTTTATGTGGCATTCGAACACGCCCATGCCGTTGTCGTCTTCCAGCGAGCGGAGGCCGTGGATGGTCAATTCGGTGCCGGCCGGAAAACTTTCGACGTTGCATTCGAATTTACGACTGCCGAGCAGGAAACCCAACGCCACCGCATCGCCACGCTGGCGCGCATGGCAGCCGGCGAAGGCTGCAACGCTCTGGGCCATCAGTTCGATACCGACCCAGGCCGGCAAGCTGCCGTCGGGGAGGCTGAACAGGCCGTCGGGCTTGACGGTGAGACGGGTGTGAATCTGCTCGTCATCGAACGCCAGGATCTGATCGATAAAGATCATGTCGCCAGCGTGGGGCAGCAGTTCGGCGAGCGGCCAGTCAATCATGGGGCGTCTCCGATAATCAGGCTGACGTTGTTACCACCGAAGGCGAAGGAATTGCTCATCAGGTAGCGAGGTCCAGTGGACGCCAGGCGATCGGCCGGGGTCACCCATTTCAGGGGCGGGAGGGCTGGATCCGCCTGACCGTCCCAGATATGCGGCGGCAGATTGTGCTGGTGATTTTGCGCGCTCAGGCTCAACCAACAGAATGCGGCCTCCAGCGCCCCAGCGGCGCCGAGGGTATGACCGGTCATGGGTTTGGTGGAAGAACAGGGCACGCCAGCCGGGAACAGCGAGGCCACCGCCTGACTTTCCATGGCGTCGTTGTGCTGGGTGGCGGTGCCGTGCAGGTTCAGATAGGCGATCTGCTCCGGGAGCAGGCTGGCGCCTTGCAAGGCTTTGCGCATCGCCTGCTGTGCGCCACGGCCGGTCGGTTCCGGCGCGGAGATGTGGTGCGCATCGGAACTGGCGCCGCTGCCAAGCAAGGCAATCGGTGGGCCGTCGCCGGATTGTTTGCTCATCAGGAACAATACGGCGGCTTCGCCGATATTGATGCCGTTGCGGTTCATCGAAAACGGGTTGCAGCGCTGATCGGACACCGCTTCCAGCGCCGAAAAACCATTGAGCGTCAGCTTGCACAGCGTGTCGACGCCACCGCACAGCACCACGTCGCACACGCCCAGATCAAGCAGGCGCTGGGCGCTCATCAACGCGCGGGCGCTGGAGGTGCAAGCGGTCGAGATCACGTAGGCCGGGCCGCTCAGTTGCAGCCAGTCGGCGAGGAAATTGGCCGGGGCGCCGAGTTCCTGTTGCTGGTAGTCGTACGCGTCCGGAAACTGTTGCTCACGAACATAATGGGCCAGCCCCTGACTGGCTTCATCAATGCCTGAAGTGCTGGTACCCAGCACCACGCCGATGCGATGGCGGCCGTAAGTCTGGATCGCTTGCTCGATGTCCGGGTGAATTTGCAGGGCGGCTTCAAGCAACAGTTGATTGTTGCGGCTGCGCTGCCGGCTCAGCTCTGCAGGGATGGCTGCCAGTTCGCCCTGTACCGCGCCTACCGGCAACGCACGCTCCGGCACCCAGCCAGCCTCACTGCGCATGCCGGAGCAATCGCCAGCGAACAGGTTGCGGGCGACTTGCTCCTTGCCGCGCCCCAGCGAGCAAATCACCCCGAGGGCGTTCAGGTAGGCCGTCATGGGGTGTCACCGCTCAGGGGCGTGATTTGATAGGTCGGGCCTTTGCTCAGTCTCAATTCGAAGCTCAGTGGTTGTGAATAGCGAACGTCCCAGCGCTCCGGCAGCGAACGTTGCGATCCGTGCTGCCAAGCGTTGGGATAGTTGCCTGACAGTTCATTTTCAGGGGTCAGCGCAAACAACAACGCGGCAAATAATTCCCGGGCTTCCGGATTCGGCGGCAGCAAGCCGTCAGCCTGCCAATCGTTGCCCAGCAGTTTTTGGCGTGCCTGCGGAATACCCAGCAAGTCCATCATCGACCAGCGCAGGGCCGGGCCTTCCTGCTGGATCACCAGCACCCAGTCCTGACGTTGTTCGGCTTGCAGACGCTGGATGTGCAATTGCAACGGCAACGAAAGGCTCGGCGTTTGCTCGGGCAACGGCGGCTGGCTGGCGCATGCGCTGAGCAATAGAACGATGACGAACAACAGAATGCCGGTGATCCCTGTGGGAGCTAGCCTGCTAGCGATGGCGGCGACACAGACGGCAATCCTAATGACTGATCCACCGCTATCGCGAGCAGTCTCGCTACCACAAGTTATGCGTTCAGCAATTGGCATCACACGGCACCTTCCAACGGTTTGCGCGCGACCACATTGACCAGGGTTTCTTCCCGCTGGCCAAAAGGCTTCGGCTGGCGCAGACCCAGGCGTTCAAGCAGGCCGAAATCCTTGGCGCGGCTCCACCACAAATACGGGTAAGACACGTTGTTCGCCGTGAACTGAAAACCCTTTTGACGAATCATCTCCAGGTACTGCGCGGCGCTCTTTTGTACGTGCATCGGGTGGCGGAACAGCCACCGAATCACCCAGGTATCAATGTAAGCCTCGGTCGATTCGGCGAACAGCAGATAACCACCGGGTTTAAGCACGCGATAGAACTCGGCCAGCGCCTGTTCCTGTTCAACCAAGTGATGAAAGGTCTGGTGGCAGAACAACAGATCGACGCTGGCGTCGGGCACGGCGAGGGTCGCGCAATCGCTGCCGATCAACTCCACCGTCATACCTTGATTGACCGCTTCTTCACCACTCTGTTTCAGGCTTTGCGGGTCGGCGTCCACGCCGATCAGACGGCCGGGCATGAAGGCCTGGTACAGATAGCGAAATGATTTGCCCTGGCCGCAACCGGCGTCGAGCAACACTGGGTGAGTCGGCAGCGCATCGCTGAACAGGTTGCGCAAATCGTTGATCGCCACGCGCAGCACATGATGCTGCCACGTGTGGCTGCGCAGGAACCACAGACCGAAACGGGTTTCTTCGACGTACGTGTTGCTCAAGTAGCTCATGTGGCATCCCTGGCACAGAGTTCCGACAACATCCGCAGTCGGCGTTTGGGTTCGGCGACGAACGGGTTGCGCTCATCCCAGGCATAGCCGGCGAGGATCGAACTGATCATGCGGCGGATATCCGGAGCACCGCCGGGAAAATAAATCACGTCCTGGAAAGTCCCGGCGTACCAGCCCTCGACGTAGCAGCGGAAGGTATCAACGCCGCGCTTGAGCGGTTCGGCGAACTCGCCTTGCCAGTCGACCGTTTCGCCTTGCAACTGCCGGTGCAGCACCGCGGCAGCCATGCTCGCCGAACGCATGGCGATGGTCACGCCGGAGGAAAACACCGGATCGAGAAACTCCGCCGCATTGCCCAGCAAGGCAAAACCCGGTCCGTGCAGGGTTTTGACATTGGCGGAGTAGCCGCCGATGGTGCGCGCCGGCGTATCCCAAACGGCGTTGTTCAGTACCCCGGACAGGCTCGGCGTCTCGGCAATGAAGCCGCGCAGGCAATCGTCCAGATTGTCGGTTCGGCCTTCAAAATGCTCCGCGGCCGCGACCACGCCGACCGAACAACGACCATTGCTGAACGGGATGGTCCAGAACCAGATATCGCGCTGGGTGGGATGGGTGGTGACCAGGATTTTCGTGCGGTCGAAATTCGGGTTGTCGATATGGTCTTCGACATGGGTGAACACGGCTTGGCGCACCGGGAAGTTCGACGGTGCCTCCAGGTCGAGCAAGCGCGGCAGGACGCGGCCATAGCCGCTGGCATCGAGCATGAAACCCGCTTCGATCCGGTATTCGCTACCGTCTTCGCGCTGAACACCGAGCAGTGGTTTGGCTCGATCGATATCGACGCTGACGATGGTTTCGCCGTAGCGGATTTCCACGCCTTGCAGTGCGGCCTGATCCGCCAGCAGCTTGTCGAAATCGGCGCGCTGGACCTGAAAAGTCGTCGGTTTGCCCTGCGTGAACGTGTCGCCGAAATCGAAGGTGCTGTAGCGCTCGCCCCAGGCGAAAGCAGCCCCGGTTTTCAGCTGGAAACCGGCCGCGTTGACGGCGTCGAGCATGCCCGCTTCTTCGACGAAATCCAGGCAGTGGGACAACAGGCTTTCGCCGATGGAAAACCGGGGGAAATGCTGTCGCTCGATGACCAGCACGTCATGGCCCTTGCGCTTGAGCAGCGCCGCGGCGATGGCGCCCGAAGGGCCGGCTCCGATGACCACGATCGGGTGACGTTGTAATTCAACGGTTGGCATGGGGGCTCCTTGCCGGGGCGGCAGCGTTCAGGGGAATCCGGTGCATACCGGCGAGTGCCGGCAGCAGTGTCGCGATCAGGCCCATCAGCATCAAGGCGAAGTACAGCGCCGGGCTGATCAGCTGTTGTTGCAGCAGCAGGTTGAGAAAGACGATCTCGCTCAGGCCGCGAATGTTCAGCAGTACGCTTTCCCGCCAGCGGCTGGCACCCTGGAACGAGGCGCCGGCCCAGCCAAGGCCGATCCAGTTGCCCAGCAATTTGCTGACGATCGGCAACAGCAATAATGCCGCCAGTTGCAGCCAGCCGAGGCTTTCCATCGCGCTGTGTACGTTGATCTGCACAATGCCGAACGTGAGGATCAGCGGAATGGCACAGTAAGTCTGCAAACGGTTCATCCAAATGGCCGGCAACGGCAGCACCAGCGGCGCTTTCAGGGCAGCCATGATCAGCACATAGCCGATGCCGAAAATCAGCGCATTGAGCTTGTAGTGTTCGGCCACCACCAGCAGGGCAAAAAAGCCCAGGCTGTATAGCCACAACTGGCGCAGGCCGAGTAGCCGCAGGAATACCGGCAGGCAAGCGCCGGCCAAGGGCAGCAACAGGCTGCTCAGGTGCAGGCTGCCTTGGGCGATGCCGAACAGGGTCCAGCAGGCGAGGTCGATCAGGATCGCGGTCTGCACCAGACGCCGGGTGGCGGCGGGTGGGTAATCGATGTGACGCAGGTAGAGGTACAGCACCGGGATGGCGGTAATGGCGAACAACAGGCCGACCGCCAGCGAGCTGATCCACGGTTGCGGCGGCAACAGCCAGACGGCCGTGACCAGGCCACAGGCAAACGGAATGCAGAAACTCGGCAGGGCGATCTTCAGGCTTTGGCGATCCAGTTGCAGGTCGATCACGTCGCTGAGGATGTAGCCCAGCAGCAGCGCGAAACTCAGGCTGTAGAGGTTTTTCAGCCAGCCCGGCGAGACCAGCGCGGCGCCGCTCAGTTGCCATTGCGGTTCGATCCAGAAGTACATCAATAGCGGTAGGCCGATGGTCGCCAACAGCAACTGGCTGACGATCGGGATCAGGCCGAAGTGGCGTCCGACCCGGGTCGCCACGGCGAACAGCGCCAGGGCCATTGCCCAAAACACAACGACCATCACGCTGCCGGCTCCGCGACGGGCAGGGCCTGCACATGGCGCCCGGCCCAAGGGGCAAGCAGAAAACTGAAGATCAGGCCCAGGCTCACGGAAAGACCAAAATTGCTTACCGCCGGCGTGCTCGACACGGCCAGCAGGCCGAACGACAGCCAGGTGGTCAACGCGGCCAGCAAGGTGCCCAGCAGGCTCACAGCGGCGCCGCCGACCTGTTCGCGCATGAGGATCGCGTAGTCGACGCTGATCGCCGTCACCAGCAGCAGCCCGAACAGGCTGAAGAGCGTCAGCGGCTGTCCCAGCCAACCAAGGCTGGCCAGGCTGCACAACGCTGCCAGCAAAGGCAGGGAGACGATGCGCAACGCCCCGCCAAGACCGAACGGCAGGATCAACACCAGCACGATCAGCGCGCAGGAAGCGAGCTTCAGTTCGGCGGCACTGATCTGGGTGGCTGCGAACACGCGGTTCAGCTCGCCCAGTCGATCCACCAGCACCACGCCCGGGAGATCTTCCGCCTGAACTTGCAGCAAGGTTGGGTTGTTCACACCTTGCAGGCTGACCATCGCGGCCACACCGTCGTCGGTTGGCCCTAGCCACAACAGGCGATAGGGTTCGGCCAACGGCCCGGCCAGCGCTGCGTCGATGTCTTCAATGGGCAGCGTTTGTAACTGGGCCAATTCCGCTTGCAGCGCTTCGACCGGCACGCCGACGTCCAGCAGCGGTTGCCAGAATTGCGGCAGTTTGCCCAAGGCTTCGCGAACTGTTTGCTGGTTATCTGGCTGGCTGACCAATTGGTCGAGCGACAGATAACCTTGGAGTTTTTCCAGATTGACCAACTGATCCAGACGCTCGCTCAAAGCGCTCGACCGTTCGAGCAACTGCTGTTGATTGGCGGCCCGCACCAGGAAGAACTGGCTGGTGGGTTGATAACCGGTAATGCGCGCGATGGCTTGCGCTTCGTCGGTCAGTTGCTGGGGTGCACCAACCCATTGGCGAATGTCGTTTTTGGTGTCCAGTTGCAGCAGGCCACCGACGCAGAAAGCGATCAACAGCGCCAGCAACACAGGCGTGCTCAGGTGTTTGAGCAGGTCTTCGCGGCGCGCCAGCAAAAACTCGGACACGCGCAGCGGCCATTGCGCCGGGCGCAACTCCACACCCTTGAGCAGTGCCGGCAGCAGGCACACGGCTGACAGGTACGCACCCAACAGACCGGCGGCGGAGAACACGGCAATCTGGGTCAGCGCCGGGAACGGGGTCCAGGCCAGCGCCAGATAACCGATGGCGCTGGTGATCAGGCTCAGGGTCAGGCCCGGCAAGGTCAGGCGTAGCGCCGGCCAGCTCCGCCAGGGTTTGAGACTCCAGCTTTTGGACAGGTAGTGCAGCGGGTAATCGACCGCGACGCCGATCAGGCTCGAACCCAGCACCAGTGTCATCACATGCATGTGACCGAACAACGCCACGCACGCCACGGCACCAAACAGCATGCCCACCAGTACCGGAACAAACGCCAGCAACACACGCCAACGCCGGAAAGCCAGCAGCAGCAACAGCAGGATGCCGATCGTGGCGCCGCCACCGACCCAGGTCATCTCGCGGGAAGCCTGCTTTTGCCCGTTGGCGGCATAGAGCAAACCGCTGGCGGCCAACAGTTGCACGTCAGCCTTGGCCGCTTCTTCGCGGCTGTGCTGGAGCAGGTCGGCCACTTGCAGCGGCAGGCTCATGTCGAAGGCGTTGCCGGTGGTGCGTGCGCGCAGCAGCACCCAGCTCTTGCCATCGGCGTCGGCGATCAAAGCGCCGCTGCCGATGTCCAGTTGCACTGCGCCGTGCTGCGGCTGGCTGTTCTGGATGCGCCCGGTCAGGCCCAGCCAGTCGTCCTGGCTCGGCACCAGGCTGAAACCGGTGAAGGGGTCGAACAACGCCTGCACCCGTTGCTGAATAAAGGCGTCGGGGTGCTCGATCAGTTGCTGTCGGTCGTCGGCGGAGAGCATCGCCAATCGACCTTGCAGCAATTGCGCACGCAGCGCCGGCAAGTCAGCTTGCAGGTTCCACTGGACCTTTTCGAACAGGCCGCTGGCTTGCCATTGGTCGCCCAGTGTTCGCGCTGTCGCGATGGCTTGCTCTCGATTTTTATGGCCGACCAGCACCAGCATTTCGCGGTTCAGTGGTTCTTGCATGCGTTGTTCGGCGCGCTGCTCCAACGCGTCCGGCGCAGTGCCGGGCACCAGTTCCATCAGGTTGGCCGACAACGGAGCACCGTCGCGCCATTGCCACCCGGCGAGCGCAATCACTGCCAGCAGCAGGATCAGGAACAGCCACGGCAGCCTGCGTTCACTGAGCAAAGTCATTTTGCTCCGCGTCACTCAACGGTTGGGCGCTGGTGCTGTCCTGCATGCGCAACAAGGTGCTGTCACCCTGGGTTTCAAGCAGTTCGATGCTGTGCACCAGTTCACCACCGGTGATGTTTATCTGGTTGAACACCTGCTTGAGCAACATCGAGCGCGGCAGCAGTGTCAGTTTCCAGCTCTGTGCATCGCCACTCAGCGACAGCTCGAAATCCCGTTGCAGTCCGCTGCTGTCACCTTGCAGTACGGCGAGGAACAAACGGTTCTGTTCGGCGCCGGCGCTCTTGCCCGGCAGCATTTGCCAACCGTTGGCGTCACGACGGGCAATGCCTTTGTCGGTGATGCGGTAATCCTGCTGCAACGGTGATTTGAGCAGCCACAGCAGACCGTGATTTTTCGCCAGCACGAACGTGCCTTTGCTGGTCAGCGGCTTTGGCAGGGCGCGCAGGTGTTTTTCCTGGGTGAATTGGCCGTGGATGACATCCGGCTTGGCCAGTTGATCGCTGAGTTGTTGCAGGTCGAATGCCTGAGCCCACGAAGAAAACCCAAGCATCACCCAGAACACGTAGCAGCTGCCGAGCCTGCGAGGCTGCGTTCGGCGGCGAAGCCGTCGCAGAACACGCCTGTGCGGCGTATCAGGAAAAATGCTGGGCGACTGCTGCGCAGCCGAACGCAGGCTTCGCCAGCTGCTACAAAGGATGTTTCTGAAGCTCATGCCAGCATCCTCTCTACGGCATCGGTGAAGACCTTCGGCGAAGCCAGTTGCATCTCGCGGTTGCTCATGTCGACGGCCACCTGCACGGAGACTGCACGGGTCAGGCGTTCACCGGTTTGCGCGTCGCTGATCAGGTAATTGATCTTCAGCCGGTTCTCCCACTCCACCAGATTGGCGCGCACGTTGAGTTTCTGACCGAACACAGCACCGCGTACATAGCGCAATTGCAGGTCGATCACTGGCCACGCGTAGCCCGACTCGGACATGGCGTTGTAGTTGTGGCCGATCTTGTCCAGCAGCGCACAGCGGGCGACTTCCAGGTATTTGATGTAATGGCCGTGCCAGACGACGTTCATGCTGTCGACATCAAAGAACGGCACGAGGATTTCCGTATCGGTGTGAAGCACTCCCCTGCTACGCATGCAGCCTCCAGTGTTGTGCGGCGATGCGTTGCAGACACAGGCGCAATTCGCCTTCCAGCGCGCGGTCTTCGATGACCGGCGGGAAATCTTTGCCCAACGCTTCATGCATGGCCGCGAGCGCTGGCGGCAGTGGTCGCGCGTCTTCGGCCTGACCGCGCAGCCATACGCCTTGGTTGGCGGCGAGCAGCGTGGCGGCGGCGACTTGTTCGGTCAGCTCCAGCACACGGATCGCATCGCGGGCGGCGATGGTGCCCATGCTCACCTTGTCCTGGTTGTGGCACTCGGTGGAGCGCGAGAACACGCTGGCCGGCATGGTGTTTTTCAGCGCTTCGGCGGTCCAGGCACTGGTGCCGATCTGCACCGCTTTGAAGCCGTGATTGAGCATCGCCCGATCAGCCGTGGCGCCGGACAGGTTGCTTGGCAAGCCATGGTTGTAGCGCTCATCCACCAGCAAGGCGAGTTGCCGATCCAGCAGATCGGCGACGTTGGCCACGAGGTTTTTCAGGCTGTCCATGGCGAACGCGATGTGGCCGCCGTAGAAGTGCCCGCCGTGCAAAACCCGCTCGGCTTCGGCGTCGATGATCGGGTTGTCGTTGGCGCTGTTGAGCTCGATCTCGATGAACGAACGCAGCCAGTTGAGGCTGTCGGCCAGCACGCCGAGGACGTGAGGCGCACAACGCAGGGAATAGCGGTCTTGCAGGCGATGCAGCGGCGCGGTCGGCGCGTCGATCGCCAGATCCTTGCGCAGCCACGCGGCGACCTGCATCTGCCCCGGATGCGGTTTGGCGGCGAACAAGCGCTCGTCGAAATGCTCCGGGTTGCCTTGCAGCGCGACCACGTTCAACGCGGTGATGCGCGTGGCCAGCTGCAGCAGGTAATCGGCGCGGGCGAAGGCCAGACAGGCGAGGCCCGTCATCACCGCGGTGCCGTTCATCAACGCCAGGGCTTCTTTCGGACGCAGCACCAACGGCTGCCAGCCGAGTTCGCGATGCACATCGGCGGCTTGTCGACGTTCGCCACGGAACATCACTTCGCGTTCGCCGGACAGGGTGGCAGCGACGTAGGACAGCGGCGTCAAATCGCCGCTGGCGCCGACTGAGCCTTCTTCCGGAATCAGCGGCAGGATGTCGTGCTCAAGAAACGCTTGCAGGCGTTCCAGCAGTTCCACGCGCACCCCGGAAACGCCGTGGCACAGCGACTGTAACCGCGCCGCTAGCACCGCACGGGTGGCCTGGGCGTCGAGCAGTTTGCCCAGCCCGCAACCATGGAACGTGTACAGGTGCTGCGGCAACGCTTCGACGTGATGCAGCGGCACTGCCACCACGCAGGAATCGCCGTAACCGGTGGTCACGCCGTAGATCACGCCTTCCTTGTCCAGCAGGGAGTCGAGGAACCGTGCGCCCTTGGCGATGCGCTCGCGGTACGCGGGATCGTCCTGCAGCTGCGTCGGTGCCTGACGGTTGGCCAGGGCCAGCACGTCTTCGATACGCAAAGGGAGTTCGCCGAAGGTTACCGGCTCAAGCGTGGGCGTCGTCATCGGTCTTCCAGAAAGGGTAAAAGTTGAACCATTGTTGAGGCGCGTCGAGGCAATAGTGACTCAGGCGCTCGGCGTAGCGGGAGGCCCACTGATGAATGACCTGCTCACGGTCGCTGCGCTTCCACGTTATCGCGTCCGCGAACGGTTCAATGGTCAGGCGATAGTCACCGTCGGGCTTCTTCAGGCACAGCAGCAAGTTGACCGGGCATTTCAGCAGGCCGGCCAGCAGCCATGGCCCTTGGGGAAACGCGGCCGGGTAACCGAGGAAATCCACGGTTACGCTACGCCCGCCATGCAGCGGCACGCGGTCGCCGGCAATCGCCAGCCACTCGCCGCGTTCCAGGCGTTCGTGCAGTTGCAGCATGATCACCGGGTCCAGTTCGCTGACCTGGATCAGGCGCAGATTGGTCGCACCGGCCTCGCCCAGCAAACGGTTGAATTGCTCAGCGTGCTTGGTGTGCACCAGCACATTCATGGTGACCTTTTCGCCGATTTCCGCGAGTGCGCGACAGACTTCGAGATTGCCCAGGTGCGCCCCGACCAGCATCTGTCCACGTGTACCGCGCAGCTGATTTCGCAGCAGCGCCGGGTCGATGATTTCGATCTGCTCGATACTCAGCTTGCCGTTCCACACGTCGAGCTTATCGAGCATGGAATCGGCGAACGCCATGAACTGGCCGAACACGCGCCAATGGGTCGGGCGCAATTCATTGCGGCCGCTCCAGTCGGCCAAACGCTGCTGGAACTGCCAGGCGCTCAGGCGGGCGCTGCGGCCAAACAGGAAGAAGTACAAGACGATGCCGTACAGCAACGGGCTCAACAGTCGGCGACCGAGTACTTTGGCGGCGAGGGCGGTGAATTTCATCAGCCAGAAGCTGCCGCGTTCCTCGCGGTCGGCCCAGTGTTGTTTTTCTGTACTCATGCTCGCCACCGTCGCCAGAGGATTATCGGTGAGCGCAACAACATGCCGAAGAACAGCCGGGTGTGCATGCTCGAAATCAGCACGTTGTCGTGGAACATGCGGAAATGCGAAACACCGTCCAGCGGATAGTGGACTTTGGTTTGCAGCCACTGCATCGGCTGATTGCGCCAGGCCAGGCGCACCAGAATGTCCGAGTCGAAATCCATACGCTTGCCGATTTTCGCGGTGTCGATCAATGCCAGGACCGGCGGCAACGGGTAGACACGGAAGCCGCACATGGAGTCGCGAATCTGCAGCGACAGGGTGTTGATCCAGACCATGACGTGGGTCAGGTAGCGGGCGTACAGGCGACCTTTGGGCACGCTTTCATCGTATTGCGGGTAACCGCAGATCACCGCGTGGGGATGGTTGCGTGACCGTTCGATAAACCGTTGCACGTCTTGCAAGTCATGCTGACCGTCGGCATCCACCTGCAAGGCATGGCTGAAACCCAGGCGCGAGGCTTCACGCAGGCCTGTCATCACCGCCCCGCCCTTGCCCTGGTTGGCGGCGAGGCGAATCAGGTAAACCATGTCACGCTGGGCCAGGCGGTCGAGGACCCTGGCACACGCCGGGCTGCTGGCATCGTCCACCAGAATGCACGGCAGGTTACAGGCGATCAGGGCATCGACCACGGTGGTGATCGCGGTTTCATGGTTGTAGACGGGGATGATTGCGCAGGGGCTATGCATATTGACTCACACCTCGCCCATGTAGCAGCTGGCGAAGCCTGCGTTCGGCCGCGAAGCGGTCGTCACCCGGCAATCGGGTTCCTTCAGGAGAATCGTGGTGCTCCACAGGCGAGCGCTTCGCGCTCGGACGCAGCCTTCGGCAGTTGCTACAAAAAATCCTGACTTACTCACCGTTCGCCTCCAGCAAAATCCGCCCACTGGAGCACGTTGCGGTTTCATTGCGATAGGCGAAATACAGCTTGTTGCGCACCGGGTCGAAGCGCAGGTGCAATTGGACTTCATCGCCTGGACGCACCAGTTGCTGGAACTTCAGCACTTCCATGCCGGCGAATTTCTTCGGCAGGTTCATCAATTGCTGGCCCAGGTTCAGCGCCCATTCCACCTGCACCACCCCGGGCAGTACCGGTGCGGTGGGGAAGTGGCCGCTGAAGTAGGCAAGGTCCGGCGGAACGGCGAGTTGCAGGCTCCATTCGCCCGCGGTTTCGGACTGCTCCAATACTTCCGGGACCTTGGGGCGCGGTGCCAGCAGCAAGGCTTCGACTGTGGTCTGGGGCAGTTTGCCTTGGCTGTTCACCGGCATTTGCCGCAACAAGCGCCAGCGTCGTGGCAGGGCCAGCGCTTCGCAATGCTCGCTCAAGTGTTGACGCAACTGCGCGGTGAGCGTGCGTCGACCTTGATTGCGCAAGGCATGCAGACCCGCCTCTGTCAGAACCACTAGCGCCCCCAGCGAGGCGCGGTTTTCCTGGACGACGCCAAGCCGTGCTTCGGCCACCCAGGCGTGGGCCACGAGTGCCTGCTCCAGCATCGGCAGCGAGATGCGTTTCTCTTCCAGTTTGACGATGCGGTCCAGTCGACCCAGCAGTTCGAAGCGGCCATCACTGGCGATTCGCGCGGCATCCGCAGTGTGCTCGACGTGCCCGGTGGGCAAGTAGGGTGAGGCGATGAGCAGTGCGCCGTCATCGTCCTGGCTCAGTTTGATATCTGCAAACGGCTGCCAGAATGCCAGTCCTTGGCGCCAAGCAATGCCGCCAGTTTCCGAGCTTCCGAAAATTTCCGTCGGCCACTGATGCAAGCGTTGGTGCAGGCTCTGGGCCGCCTCGGTCGGCAACGCGCCTCCGGACGAAAACACCCGGCGCACTGCGCTCAATGCCGGCCAATCGAGGTTATCGCCCATGCGCTTGAGCAGCGCCGGGCTGGCGACCCAGGCAAAGGCCGGATGCTCGCGACTGGCGCGTTGCAGGTCTTCCGGGAAAGCCAATTGCCTGCGCAAGAACGGGCGTCCGGCGCACAGCGGCCACAGCACTCGAAACAGCAGACCGTAGATGTGTTGCGTGGCAACGCTGCCGATGATCCAGGCCGGGCCAAGATCCGCACCCCACAGCTGTTCCAGGGCTTCGACCTCATTGGCCAGTTGCCGCAAGGATTTTTCGATGCGCTTGGGCTCACCGCTGGACCCGGACGTGCACAGGCTCAGCCGACATTGATCGAGATCCAGTGCCGCAGCATTGAGCGGTGATTGCCGGTAATCGCTCAGGTGCGCATCGTCGGGCTGATCGGTCATCCACACGTCCACGTCATTCGACCAGCGTTGACGGGTTTGTGGTTGCAGGTCGGCCGGCAGTAGCACGCTGACCCCGGCACGCCAGGCACCCAGCAGGGCAATCGCCAGCTCGGCGGCGTCTTCAAGGTGCACGGCCATGCGCTGCACGCCTTGGGCTTGCAGGCCGGCGGCCAGGCTCAGGGCCTGTGCGCACAGGTGTGCGTGATCGAGTTGCGGGTCGGCCGTTACGGCACGCTCCGGCTCGGCCTTGAGCAGCAACTGCTCAAGTTTTATCCAATTCATGGGTGGCCTCGTACCCGTTGTCGTATCAGCCATTCAATGGCAAACATCAGGCCTATCAATCCGTAGGAAATCAGGCCGGTGTACAACATCCACCAGCTCAGCGGCGCCCACAGCGTCAGGGCGGCGGCGCACAAACCGTTGCAGAGAAAAAACACACTCCAGGCGATAGTCACCTGGCGGGTATAGCGAATGGCCTTGGCGGGCAGGTACGGTTCGCGCAGGCGGGCCAGTCGTTCGACCATTGGCGGGCCGTATTTCAGGCTCAACCCGAACAGCGCGAGCATGAAAGCGCTGATCAGCACCGGATACCAGCGCAGCAGCGCCGGGCTGTCGAACAGTGCCAGCAGCAGGCAAAACACGATGGCTGCCGAGGCCATCCACAGGCTGCCGGGTTTATGGCGGCCGCTCACCGCGCGAGCCAGCCACAGGCTGCCCAGCAGCAGCCCAAACTGCCACGGCGCGAAGTGCTCCATGCCGAAATACACCGCAAAGGGGTACAGCAGGCCCGCCAGCAGCAGGCCAAGGCCGATCAATCGGCTCATGCGGCCGGTTGAACCAGACGGTAGACCGCCTCGACGACGTCGCTGACGGTACGCACCGATTTGAATTCTTCGGCGGCGATTTTCTTGCCGGTCTGGCGTTTGATGTGGTCGATCAGGTCGACCGCGTCAATGCTGTCGATTTCCAGGTCCTGATACAGATTGGATTCGAGGCTGACGCGCTCGGGGTCCAGTTCAAACAGCTCGACCAAGGCATCGCGCAGGGTGTTGAAAATGTCGTCACGAGTTTGCATGGTCCGGTCTCAAGCTGCCTGTTTTGCGGTGACGAACGCCGCAAGGCTCGCCACGTTGCTGAAGTGATTGCGCGTGTCCTTGGCGTCGGCATCGATTTTGATGCCGTACTTTTTCTGGATGGCCAGGCCGAGTTCCAGAGCGTCTACGGAGTCCAGGCCCAGGCCTTCGCCGAACAGCGTCTGGTCATCGCCGATGTCGTCGACACTAATGTCTTCAAGGCCGAGGGCGTCGATGATAAGCATTTTGATATCACGGTGCAGATCGCTCATCTTCGGCGAGCTCCTTAATAAAGTAAGAATGTAGGTAATCATTGAGCTTGCGCGAGGCCTGAGGGGCCGGGCCTAACGCAGCAAAGGCCTGTGGGTCTATATCGGCCCCAACGCGGAAACTGAAGTGCACGCGACGCTTTGGGATCCGATACCAGGGCTCCGCCTTGGTCAAAGTCGTCGGGTTGACCTTGATCACCACGGGGGTGAGGATTTTCGCACCCCGCACGGCAATTGCCGCTCCCCCCCGATGAAAGGCCGGCGCCTGACTCGGCTGGGTGCGGGTACCTTCGGGAAAAATGATCAGGGTTTGACCTTCTTTCAGTGCGTCGGCGGCGGCATCGAGCATGTCCATGCTGCCGTCGTTGCTGATGTATTCGGTGCGCCGCAGCGGACCGCGTGTGAAGGGGTTTTCCCAGAGGCTTTGCTTGACCACGCAGTTGGCGTGCCGCACCAGGCCGATCAGGAACACCACGTCGATCAGCGAGGGATGATTGGCAATAATCATCTGCCCTGGGCGCCCGAGCTTTTCTGCACCCTGAATGTCATAGGTCAACACGCCGACGCGGGCCATGAACTGCACGAAAAACCAGAAACAGCGGCTCACCATGTGCCGCGCGCGCAGGCGGTGAGTCCGGGCATCACCCGGCAGGCAGCCGAGCAATGGGAAAACAATCAGGCGCAGGCACAAGCCGCCCAGCCCGAAGAGGGTGAAGCTTGCAGCGGTAGCCAGCAGACGCCAATAGTAGGCGTCGCGGTTTTTCTCGGTCATGGGTTGCGTTGCCAGGTCCATACACGATTTTTCCAGGCATGTTGGCAGGTGGTTTGCTGGCCCAGTAGCGTTCGCAACAGATTCAGCGCGTGGGGCCAGCGAGTTTTGGACAACGCATCCGAGGGGCTGTTCAGGGACAGCTGCCAGTCATTGCCAGGCGTGATCAACAGGCCGACGGCGTACGGAAATGGCACGTCATCGATCCACGTCGAATAGGCTACTGGCGGTTGTTCTTCCGTCACCACCAGCAACACTGCCGGCGCGCCTTCATTCAACAACGCGGCGGCCTCCAGCATGCCGTGTTCCAGACCGTCGCCGGCTGCGGCAAGGGCGGTCATCTCGCTGGTTTCACCGCGCATGATCGACCACAGGCCGATGATCGCGTTGTGCACCGACAGGCTGAACTGGGTCGGTGACAGCGGTTGTTCTATGGCCAGTTCGCTGAGAATGTCGAAGGTGCGCGGGGTTTCGCCGTGCCGGGAAACAAAGACCAAGGGCAAATCCTGACGCCCCTCGGCCAAGGGCCAGCCGACACTGAACGCCATCCGCGCCAGCCGGCTGAGACGTCGGCGCTGCATGGCCGGCAGAAACGAGACGTCCGGGGCCGCATCGCTGCCCGGCAGTACGACGGGTTGTCGACTCCAGGCCTGCCAGTCGTCCACGCTTTCGAGCCCCGGGGCCCACGCGCGCCACTGGGCGATGTTGAAATTGATCACAGACATTCATCCCGCCCCTGGGGCTTCCTTGACGCGGTGAGTGGCGCAAATGCACGGCGCACCCTACGTGGCGCGAGGCGCCGAGTGGTGCGCATTATCCCGGTGCGACGAACGTGTAGCAAATGCTGGTTACATTTTGCTCAATGAGATGTACCGGTTAGTTCGCGAAAACTGAACGACTGCCAATTATTCACATTTTCATCAGTCCGTCTGTCGGCTCTGGCGGCGATTTAACGAGGTGTTTGCCCGGTTTCAAGCCAGAGATGACGACTGACTGTGTAGTCCCTTGCCGGGGAGCTAGCGAAGCAACGCCATCGACCACTACACTCGATCATTCTTTGATACACGGAGGTTTTGACATGCGGCGCGTGGTGTTCAATCAGAAAGGTGGGGTAGGCAAATCCAGCATTGCCTGCAATTTGGCGGCAGTCAGCGCCAGTGAGGGTTATCGCACCCTGTTGGTGGACCTCGATGCCCAAGCCAACTCCACTCAGTACCTGACGGGCCTCACCGGTAGCGACATTCCGATGGGGATTGCCGATTTCTTCAAGCAGACCCTGTCTTCAGGGCCTTTCTCCAAGAAAAACCAGGTCGACATCTACGAAACACCGTTCGAAAACCTCCACGTTGTCACCGCCACGGCAGAATTGGCGGACCTGCAGCCCAAGCTCGAAGCGAAGCACAAGATCAACAAGCTCAGAAAATTACTGGAGGAGCTGAGCGAAGATTACGATCGAATCTACCTCGACACCCCGCCAGCGCTGAATTTCTACGCGGTTTCTGCGTTGATTGCCGCTGATCGTGTGCTCATTCCCTTCGATTGCGACAGTTTCTCGCGTCAAGCGCTGTATGGCCTGCTGGCGGAAATCGAAGAATTGAAGGAAGACCATAACGAAGGATTGGAAGTGGAAGGCATCGTCGTCAACCAGTTCCAGGCCCGTGCCAGCCTGCCCCAGCAGATTCTCGACGAGCTGATTGCCGAAGGCCTGCCGGTGTTGCCGGTGTATCTGGCCAGTTCGGTGCGCATGCGTGAGTCCCATCAGGCCAACACGCCGCTGATCCACCTCGACCCACGACACAAGCTGACGCAGCAGTTCGTCGAGTTGCATAACCTGCTGGAAAATGCCTGAGAAACAAAAAGATCGCAGCCTGCGCCAGCTCCTACGGATTGGACGCTGATGCCCCTGTAGGAGCTGCCGCAGGCTGCGATTTTCTAGAGCTGTGTCAAATCCCCTGACTACGCAACCAACTCATCAACTGCGGTAACGGGAAGGCCCCGCTCTGACGTGCGATTTCCCGGCCGTTCTTGAACAAAATCAGGCTCGGAATCGAGCGAATCCCCAACTGAGCCGACAATTGCTGGTTGGCCTCGCTGTCCAGCTTGGCCAGTCGGCACTTGCCGGCCAATTGCGCAGCGGCCTGTTCAAAAACCGGCGCAAACGACTTGCACGGCCCACACCAGTCCGCCCACACGTCCACCAGCAACGGCAGATCGCCCTTGATCTGGCTGGCGTAGTCGCCCTGTTTCAATTCGAAAGGCTTGTTCAGCAGGACGTCGGCCTTGCAGCGCCCGCATTTTGGGTGGTCGCCCAGGCGCTCGGCGGGGATGCGGTTGAGGCCGTTGCAGTGTGGGCAGGGAATGTGGAATGGGTCAGACATGTAGGTGGTCCTGTGAAGAATCCGATTATTCCTATTTGGAGACGTCTGCTCACATTTTCAATCGGGCAGAGAAGTCGTGCGAATCTACGCTGGAGAAGGGCAGGACGCCATTGGTCGGCGGACGAATATCGCAACTTGCGATATTTTCGCCCTGTGTTTAACTCGTCTATAGCAAAGTGCGATAAGGAGATTGCATGCGTGTGTTCTCGGAAAAACGGATATGGATTTCAAAGGAGAAGTGGCCAAATGCGGCGACAGCGCTTGATCAGTGGTATCGGGTGGTCAAGCGAAACAGCCCATGTGATTTTGCGGCAATGAAGTCGCTTTTTTCTGCAACCGACAAGGTTGGAGAATTCCATGTATTCGATATCGGAGGGAACAAACTGCGCTTGATTGCTTTTGTGAGCTACCGGAGTCAGAAGCTCTATATCAAGTACGTACTGGATCATCGCGAATATGAGCGGGGAAAATGGAAGGAGGGAAGAGAATGAGTGCATTGATCAAGCAGGCCACTGAGCACTGGGAGTTTGTCTCGCCATTGCTAAGGAAACCGAAAAACGAAGACGACTATGACAGGCTGGCTCTTGCACTCGATGAATTGCTTGAGATGACAGGGGACGACGAGTCGCATCCCCTGATGAGCCTCGTAGATATCATCGGTGACTGGATTGAGGAGTGGGATCACAAACACCGCCCCATGCCAGAGGCAAGTGGTGCCGAAGTTCTGGGCTATATGATGCGCGAACACGGCCTGACTCAGAGCGATCTGCCCGGAGTCGGTACCCAATCGGTAGTATCCGAGATTCTGAGCGGGAAGCGTCAGCTCAACCTGCGGCAGATCCGCTGGTTGGCCGAGCGCTTTGGTGTGTCGGTGGAAACCTTCATATAACCGGCTTCACGACGAACAACTGATCTCCAGATGCTTGCCCCATTCCGGCGGCCGCTCGGCATAGCGTTCCATCCCCGGTTGTTCTTCGAACGGCTTGCTCAGTACGGCATGCAGGCGACGCACTTCTGAGTAATCGCCGTTCTCTGCTGCATCGATGGCTTTTTGCGCCAGATAGTTGCGCAGGATGTACAGCGGATTGACCGCGTGCATCCGCTCGCGACGTTGCTCCTGGTTCAGCTCGCCTTCACGGGCGACACGGGCCACGTACAGCTCGCCCCAAGCATCGAAGCCCTTGATGTCGACGAAGTCATCGCGCAAGCGAGCGATGGCCGCGGCGGGTGAATCCTCGCCCAGTCGCCGGAAGAACAGGGTGTAATCGACCCCGCTGTTTTGCATCAGTTGCAGCAGGTGTTCCAGCAGTTTCTGGTCGTCTTCTTCAGCACTGGTCAGGCCGAGGCGGCGGCGCATCAGGTCCAGGTAATGGGCCTGGAACAGCGGCAGGTACAGGCCGAGGGTTTCGCGCAGGGCCTCGACGCTGATGAACGGCGTCAGGGCCTGGGCCAGAGCGCTGAGGTTCCACTGGCCGATCGGCACCTGGTTGCTGAATGAGTAGCGACCCTGGTCATCGGAGTGATTGCAGATGAAATTGGCGTCGAAGTCGTCGAGGAAGGCGAACGGGCCGAAGTCGAAGGTGATGCCCAGGATCGACATGTTGTCGGTGTTCATCACGCCGTGGCAGAAACCATAGGCTTGCCACTTGGCGATCAGTTCGGCGTTGCGCTCGACGATCTCGCGGAACATCGCCAGATACGGTTCCGGTTGCTCAAGGCATTCGGGGAAGTGCATGGCCAGCACGTGATCGCCGAGTTCTTTCTGCTTCTCGGGGCGCTTGGTGTAGTAGAAATACTCGAAGTGCCCGAAGCGTACATGGCTCGGCGCCAGGCGCAGGACCATGGCCGCGCGTTCCTGTTTCTCGCGCCAGACCGGGGTGTCGGAGCCGATCACGCACAGAGCGCGGGTGGTCGGGATGTTCAGCGCGTGCAGGGCTTCAGAGGCGAGGAACTCGCGGATCGAAGAGCGCAGCACCGCGCGGCCATCGCCCATGCGCGAAAACGGTGTCTGGCCAGCGCCCTTGAGATGCAGGTCCCAGTGCTCGCCGGCCTCGTTGTACACCTCGCCCAGCAACAGCCCACGACCGTCGCCCAGTTGCGGATTGTATGAACCGAATTGATGCCCGGAGTAGACCATCGCCCGCGGAACCGCGTCGGCCCAGAGCTTGTGGCCGCTGAACAGCTCAGCGAACTCCGGGGTTTCGGCCACGGCCGGGTCGAGATCCAGCAGCGCCATAGCGGCGGGACTGGCGACTACGAGGCGCGGGTTGTCGATCGGCTCGGGCAGCACGTGGGCGGAAAACGTATCGCCCAGGCGGTCGAAGCGATTATCGAAGGTCAGTTCGTCGAGGGCTTTCAAGGGCCGGCTCCAGCAGAATGTCCGAGCATTCTGCTGGGGAAAGGCCGGTTAGTCGAGTTTGGCGGCAGGTGGCATTTGCGGTGGTTGTTTGCCGTCCGTCAGCGGCACGATGGTTTTCGCTTCCGGCTCGATCGGCACCATCTTGTATTCCTGGCCGTGCAGGTTCTTGAGGTAAACCTCCATTTGCCGGAACGAGATATTGATGTGCTGCTTCTTGAACTCGCGATTGATGAAGCGGTTGACCTCATCGAGTACCGGGTTGCGGTCACCGAGGTCGCGTACGTGCATGCGCAACTCGTGGTCGAGAGTGCTTTCGCCGAAGTTCAGGAAATACACGTGCGGCTCGGGTTCTTTGAGAACCCGTGGGTTTTCCCGTGCGGCCTTCAACAGCAGTTCCTTCACCAGGTCGAGGTCCGAACCGTAGTCCACCCCGAGCTTGAGCGTTACCCGGGTGATGGTGTCGGTCAGCGACCAGTTGATCAGTTGCCCGGTAATGAATGTCTTGTTCGGGACGATGATGTCCTTGCGGTCGAAGTCGGTGATGGTGGTGGCGCGGATGCGGATCTTGCTCACCGTGCCCGAGAGGTTACCGATGGTGATGGTGTCGCCGATCCGCACCGGGCGTTCAAACAGGATCATGATGCCGGAGATGAAGTTGGCGAAAATCTCCTGCATGCCGAAACCGAGGCCCACCGACAGCGCCGCCACCAGCCATTGCAACTTGTCCCAGCTCACGCCGAGGGTCGACAGCGTCGAGACGAAGCCGACACCGGCGATCACGTAGGACAGCAGCGTGGTCGTGGCGTAGGCGCTGCCCTGGGCCAGATTGAGCTTGGACAGCACGAACACTTCCAGCAAGCCGGGCAGGTTGCGCGCCAGGGCGAAGGTGATGCCGATGATGATCAGTGCGCCGAGCATGTCGCCGATGCTGATCGGCACCATGCTCATGTTGGCGCCGGTGCCGCTGGTGTATTCGTAGAGGGTGATGTTGTCCAGGTACGAGAACACGGTGATCAGGTCGGCCCAGACCCAATACAGCAACGCCATGAAACCGCCGAGCAGGGCCAGGCGAATCAGGCGCAGGGACTGCTCGTTGACCTTCTCGATGTCCAGGGTCGGTTCTTCGATCACCGCTTCGCCGTCGCCGGCCTCTTTGGCCGCCTGACGTTTGGCCAGGGCGCGCTGGTAGGCCAAGCGACGTGCGGCGACGCTCAGGCCGCGTACGAACGTGGCTTCGATCACCAGCCAGAACATCAACAGGTACAGGGTGTTGATCAAGCGGTCGCTGAGTTTCAGGGCGGTGTAGTAGTAGCCGAAGCACACGGCCACGAACAGCGCGACGGGCAGGGCGGTGAACATGATGCCCACGGCCTTGCGGAACAGCGAGGCGTTTTCGTGGGTCGGGCTGCTGATCAGCAGGCGGCTGAGCAGCAAAGTCATCAAGGCGTAGCAGGTGAGCACCACCGGCATGCCGATCACGTCGTCGGCCAGCCCGGCCGGTTGCAACTCGGCAACGGCGACCACCGCCACCAGGGCCATCACCACCATACCGAGGCGGCGAACCCAGCCGCGAAGGAATTCGACCTGGGGCTTTTCCCAACGGAAATGCAGTTCGGCCACGCCGCCTGGCGCGAGAATCCGGTAGGCGGTGTAGAACACCAGCCACGCCTGGGCCATTTGCAGCAACGCTGCGCCCATGTTGGCGTTTTGCCCGCGGGCATCGATCTGCAGGGCCAGACCGCAAAGGGCCAGACCCAGTGAGACCGGCATCGCCAACAGGATATTGATCAGGATCGCCTGCGGCGTGTGCCACTGGCTGTCGCGCTTGAAGTGGCCGATGTCCTGGTGAACCTTGTTCAGGCGGGCATACAGTTGTTTGCGACGCCACAACAGGGCTCCGATCAACAGTGCCAGCGGCAGGAACAGCAGCGGTCGCTGGGTCAGGCCATCAGTCAGTTCGCTCAGGCTTGACGCCAGCGGCAGGGTATCGACCTGACGTTGCAGGCGATCCGGCACGCTGTGGATCCATTCAAGGTCCAGCGGTTTGTTGCTGGGAATCCAGAACATTTGCTCATCGAGCGTTGCCCGCAGGCTTTGCGCGGTGCTGAGCAATTGTTTCTGATTCAGTTGCAGGGTGATGGATTCGTTGAGCACCGCGCTCAATTCGCGGTTCAGGCGTTCCAGCAGGTCAGCGCGGGTCGTCGCCAGCTCCAGCAGGCTCTTGCGCAACTGCGGGGTGACTTGCTCCGGTGGCTGGGTCGCCAACAGGTTGTCGACGTAGGTGGCCGGATTGCTGAGCAGTTCCCGTTGCTGGCTGACTTCGAACTGATAGAGGCGAATGTCGGCGATCTGGTCGGCAAGGTCACGGTCGACCTTCAGGCGCGGCAGAGCCTGCTTCTGTTTGTAGAGGATTTTCGAGAGCAGCAGGCTGCCTTTGAGCACGTTGATCTGTTCATCCAGCGCCGAGTCGCTCTGGGTCACGCTGTCGAGTTGTTGCTTGGTTTGCAGGTTCTTCTGGGTGACTTCGTTAAGCCGGTCAGTGCTTTTGAGCAAGTAGTCGGACAGCTTCAGGTTGGCGGTACTTTCAGTCGCCAGCAGGCTGCTGCCGCCGGCCTTCTGGGCTTCGATCGATTGCTGGGTAACCGTTTCCTGAGACTGCGCCAGACGCTTCTGGTTGATCAGGTTTTGCAGTTCCTGGATTTCATGGTCCAGGCGGTCGGACCGTTCCGACAGCAAGTCATGTTGGCTGTTGCCCAAGTCCTGCAATTGCGTGTTGCCGGCCAGTTCCTGGCGGCGCAGCGGAATCAGGGCGTTGAGGGCGGCGAGCTCGGCGTTGAGCTGGTCGCGCTGTTCGGCGCTCAGGGTTTTACCGGCATCTTTGCCGGCCTTGAGGATGTTGTTGATCTGCTGGATGCGGGTCTGGCTGCTGGAAATTTCCGCCTGGGCGCGTTCCGGACGGGTCTGGGCGGTGATGATCAGGCTGTTGGCGTCCGCCAGGGCTTTTTGCAGATCGCTTTGCTGGGTCGAGCGCTCGGTGAGCATTTGCTCGAGTTGCTGGATCGACTCTTTGGCGAAGCGTTGCGCCACCGGCACCACGGCGCTGGCCTTGAGACGCGTCAGCTCACGCTGGTTCTCGATGGTTTGCTTGGGGGCGGTGGCCAGTTGCTGCTTGAGATCGCTGAGTTTCTGCTCGTAGTCACGCTTATTGTTGAGCTGTGTCAGTGTGCCTTGCAGGATGGACTGCAAAGCCTTTTGATCGGCCTCCGGCAGTTTGCGGTCGGCGATCTTGTCCAGACTCGTCTGCACGGCATCGCGGGTGGGCGGTTCGGCGGCTTGCAAGGTGCCGACAGAGAGACTCAGGCCCAGCAGGGCCATGATGAAAAAGGTGCGCAGGCTTGACATAGAGACCGATCAAATACGAGGCGAAGAATGGAGTTTAGAGGAACAAGCCCGGACCCGGGCGACTTCCTTCGGGGAATCTGACGCCCACTTTGCCGATCTTGTTCCCGTCCATGACCGCGACAGTCCAGATGGTGTTGTTCCACTCCACCTGGTCGCCGACGACCGGAGCACCCCCCACTTTCTGGGCAATGAACTTGCCCAGGGACATCTCCGGATCGATGCCTTCGACCTTCAGCCCGTACAAGGCAGCAACCGCGGCCAGCTGGGCATCTCCTTCGAGAACGAAGTCGCCGAAGAAGCGCAAATCCAGGCCCCGTTGCGGTGCCTGGCTGAAGAGTTTTCCGAGCGCCGCGAGGTTGTGCTCATGGCCGATTACACACAGTAAATCATCGACTTCCAGCACCGTACTACCCGACGGATGGAGCAGTTGCTGGCCACGAAACAGGGCGGCGATGCGAGTGCCTTCGGGCATTTTCAGTTCGCGAAGGGGCGAACCGATGCACCATTTCTCGGCGCCGAGGCGATAAACGAACAGCTCCCACTCACTGGTGACGTGCACTTCGAGGGCGGACCGGGAGATCGGTGCCGGCTCCGGAGGAACCGTCACTTTAAGCAATTTGGCGACCCACGGCAGGCTCGTGCCTTGCACCAGCAACGACACCAGCACGATAAAGAACGCCAGGTTGAAGTACAGCTGGGCATTGGGCAGGCCGGCCATCAGCGGGAACACCGCCAGAATGATCGGGACCGCGCCGCGCAGGCCGACCCACGAAATAAAGGCTTTTTCGCGGCCATGGAATGCCTTGAACGGCAGCAGGCCAACCACCACTGACAGCGGTCGGGCAAACAGAATCATCCACAGCGCCAGGGCCAACGCCGGCAGGGCAATCGGCAGCAAGTCGTGAGGCGTGACCAGTAGCCCCAGCACCAGGAACATGCCGATCTGTGCCAGCCAGGCCATGCCGTCGAGCATGTGCAGAATGCCGTGGCGACTGCGTACCGGACGGTTGCCGATCACCAAGCCGCACAGATAGACCGCCAGGAATCCGCTGCCGTGCAAGGCGTTGGTCAGGGCAAACACCAGCAAGCCGCCGGCGATCACCAGGATCGGATACAGGCCGGTGGCCAGGTTGATCCGGTTGACCAGTTGTAGCATCAGCCAGCCACCGCCCAGGCCAATCACGCCACCGATGCCGAACTCGCGCAGCAAGTGGGTCAGCAGGCTCCAGTGCAGGCCGGTCTGGCCACTGGCGAGCATGTCAATCAGGGTCACGGTGAGGAACACCGCCATCGGGTCGTTGCTGCCGGATTCGATTTCCAGGCTGGCGGTGACCCGTTCGTTCAGACCTTTGCCGCCCAGCAGCGAGAACACCGCCGCGGCGTCGGTAGAGCCGACGATGGCGCCGATCAGCAAACCCTGAATCATATTGAGGTCGAACAGCCACGCGGCGGCCATGCCGGTCAAACCGGTGGTAATCAACACCCCGACTGTGGCCAGCGACAACGCCGGCCATAACGCCACCCGGAAACTCGATACCCGCGTGCGCAAACCGCCGTCGAGCAGGATCACCGCCAACGCGAGGTTGCCGACCAGATAAGCCGTGGGGTAGTTATCGAAGATGATGCCGCCGCCGTCGACGCCGGCCGCCATGCCCACGGCCAGGATGATCACCAGAATCGGGATGCCGAGGCGGGACGAAAGTGAGCTCACCAGAATGCTTGCACCTACCAGCAACGCGCCGATCAAGAACAGGCTGTTGATGGTCGTCGCATTCAAAGGCAGTACTCCAGAAAGCTGAAAGGCGGGCACAAACTGACCATGCAGTCTGCGTGCCAGCGATTCTAACCTGTTGAAATGTGATGCTGTCAAAAAGCTTTTGCAGATCAAAAGATCGCAGCCTGCGGCAGCTCCTACACAGAGATGCGCGTTTCCCTGTAGGAGCTGTCGCAGGCTGCGATCTTTTGGCTTTTGCCGTTACAGGCTGAACCGTCCAACCATGCTGTTCAGGTCCACCGCCAGGCGCGACAGTTCATTGCTTGCCGCGCTGGTCTGGTTGGCGCCGGTGGCGGATTGCACCGACAGGTCGCGGATGTTCACCAGGTTGCGGTCCACTTCACGGGCTACTTGCGCCTGTTCTTCGGCCGCGCTGGCGATTACCAGATTGCGCTCGTTGATTTCGACGATGGCACTGTTGATGGTGTCCAGTGACAGTCCGGCGCCGCGGGCGATGTTCAGGGTCGACTCGGCGCGCTCGGTGCTGTTGCGCATCGAATCCACTGCGTGTTCGGTGCCGCTCTGGATGCTGCCGATCATGCGCTCGATTTCGCTGGTCGACTGCTGGGTGCGATGGGCCAGTGCCCGCACTTCGTCCGCGACCACGGCAAAACCACGACCGGCCTCACCGGCACGAGCGGCTTCGATGGCTGCGTTCAAGGCCAGCAGGTTGGTCTGGTCGGCCAGGCCACGGATCACGTCCAGCACCTTGCCGATGTCGCGGGACTCATTGGCCAGGTCGCCGATCAGGGTTGCGGTGCTCTGCACGTCGGCGCTCATGCGTTCGATGGCGCTGACGGTTTCCTGTACCAGATCACGGCCATCGCCGGCGGAAGTGGTGGCGTTCTTCGAGGCTTCGGACGTGCTCACCGCGTTGCGCGCGACTTCTTCCACGGCGCTGGTCATTTCATTGACCGCCGTGGCGGCCTGTTCGATTTCGTTGTTCTGCTGGGTCAGGCCGCGGGCGCTTTCGTCGGTGACGCTGTTGAGTTCTTCGGCGGCGGAAGCCAATTGCGTGGCCGAACCGGAAATCCGTTGCAGGGTGTCGCGCAGCTTGTCCTGCATCTTCGACATCGCCAACAGCAAGCGACCAGCCTCGTCTTCGCCATCGACGGTGATCGGGCGCGTCAGGTTGCCTTCGGCGATCTGTTCGGCGGCGTCCAGCGCGCTGGCGATGGGTTTGGTGATGCTGTTGGTCAGCAACCAGGCGAACAGGATGGTCAGGCCGGTGGCGATGACCAACAGGGTGATCACCAGGTTAAAGGCCGATTCGTACTGGTTGGCAGCTTGCTGGTTGGTGTCGAGGGTCTGCTGAGTGTTGATCTCAAGCAGCTTGTTCAGCACCGCATTGACGGCTTCGGAGTTACTCAGCAGATCGGCGTTGAGCAGGCTGCGCAGTTCGTCGACCTGATTGTTGCGCGACAGGGTCTTCATCCGGTCTTCGATCTGACGGTATTGGCCGAGCAACTGCACGTATTTCTCGTAGGCCGCGCGCTCCTGCGGGCTGCTGATCAATTTTTCGTAGGTGGCCTGGGCAGTGCGGATCTGCTGGTTGCGCATATCCAGCAGCTCCATGGTTTTCTGCTGTACGTCTGGCTCGCGGTTGACCAGTAAGCGGTAGGACAGCACGCGCAAACGCAGGGTCAATTGGGTGAATTCGTCGAGGCTCTTGATGCTCGGCACGCTGGTGACGGTGATGTCTTCGGCGGCGTCGCGGATCTTGCTCATCTGGTTCAGGGCAAACACGCCCAGCAGCATCATCAAACCGCCAATCAGGGCAAAACCGAGGAACGCTCGCGGCGCAATATTCATATTTCGAAGGGACATAGTGTTTACCGAGATGAGCGCACCTGAGGGGTGCCGAGGCTGACGTATGGATGACTTATCGGTCATACGACTAAAGTCTTGAGCCCCTGCGCGTTTTTGCCGCACAACCGCCATGGCGACGAAGTGCAGGAACCAGATTGGGCAATCACAGTCTCTACAGTTCGCGAGAACGGTCACTCGTCAGGAAAATCAAGGCCTTGCGCCCGTATAACCCTGGCATCCACGGTGACTTTTCTTTATCGTACGCGCCCTTTGAAAATGCCTGGAAAATCAAAATGTTGGAAGCATCCCTTAGCCAATTGGAACAGCTGGTCAGCGACCTGGTACAACAGAACCAGACCCTGCTCGGCACCAACCAGACCCTGAGCGCCGAACTGGCCCAGGCCAAGGACGAAAATGAAAGCCTGCAACTGAGCCTGATGGAACAGGAAGAGAAGCAAGGCGCCACTGCCGCACGCATCCAGGCTCTGGTTGAGCGCGTCAGCGCTGGCCCAGTCAGCGCATGAGTTACGGCCCGGGTGTGAAAGTCGTCTCGATCCTGGGGGAGGACTATTCGATCAAGGCCCCGGCCGGGGAAGAGCAGACCCTGCTGGACGCTGCACTAATGTTGAAAGCTGCCTTGGCCGACACCAAAAGAAAGTACCCGACCTTGATCGGTGACCGACTGCTGGTACTGGCGGCGATGAATCTGTGCTCCCAGCAGATCGAAATGCAGAAGCAGCACAAGCTCGAACTCGACCGTTACCAAGAGCAAGTCAGCGCCACGGTTGAAGTGATCTCCAAGACGATCAATCAGGCCTGATCGGCTTTGCGCACAACCAAAGAATAGATTGTCGGTTGGTTTGTATACAATCGGCACGGCTGTTGCAGTGTTTCAGCCTCTTATTCTTTGGGGGTGCTCCATGCAGTTCTGGCGACGCAGTATTCAATGGCAGTTGATCCTGAGTATGGGCACCGCCCTGCTCGTCAGTATCCTGATCGTGGTTGGCATTTATACCCTCGTGGTCAACCGCCTTGCCCAGAGCTATCTGGTCGAGCAAGCGCTACCGTCGAGCATCGAAGCGATGCGCAACGACATCGAGCGCATCCTCGTTCAACCGCTCACCGCCGCCAAGGACATCGCCAGCAACAGCATGGTGCGCGATTGGCTGGCCGAGGGTGAAAACAGTGCCCAGATCGGTACGTTTACCACCTATCTCGAAGGCATCCGCGCCGAGCACAAGGCCTTTACTGCGCTGATTGTCGGCACCGCGTCCAACCATTACTTCACCGAGAAAGGCCTGGACCGGACCCTCAGTCGTTCCAACCCCAAAGATGCCTGGTTCTACGCATTTCTGGACAGCAACCAGCCGCGCACCCTCAATATCGACACCGACACGGCCAGCGGAGAATTGGCGCTTTTCATTGACCTCAAGGTTGAGCAGGCCGGCAAAGTCGTGGGTGTTGCGGGGCTTGGCCTGAGCATGAAAGAGCTGTCGGAACTGATCCACAACTTCAGCTTCGGGGAGCGCGGCAAGGTCTATCTCGTGCGTTCCGACGGTTTGATCCAGGTTCATCCTGAAGCGCAGTTCAGTGGTAAACGCAGCCTGACCGAGCAGATTGGTGCTTCGGCGGCACAAGCAGTGATGAGTCAAAAAGCTGCCACCAGCAGTGGCTTCCAGCGTGATGGCGAAGACTTCCTTGCGTTAAGCCTGCCGCTGCGGGATTTAGGCTGGACCTTAGTGGCCGAAGTGCCACAGTCGCAGATCTACGCCGAAGCCCGCCGCGCCATGTGGATGAGCAGCGGTATCGGCCTGGCGGTGGCGCTGGTGTGCCTGTTGCTGGTGGTGTTGCTGGCCCGTGGGTTGGTGCGTCCGATTCGACAGGTAACAGCGGCGCTGGTGGCCATCGGTAGCGGTGGTGGAGATTTGACCCATCGGCTGGATTCCAGCCGCGCCGATGAGTTGGGCGACCTGGCGCGCGGGTTCAATCGCTTTCTGGATAGTCAGCGAGACATGATTGGCGAGGTGCTGACCACCAGCGAACGTCTGCGCACCGCGGTGGGCCAGGTGGCCAAGGTTGTGGATAACACTGCTGAACGCTCCGGTCGACAGCAGGAAATGACCGACATGGTCGCCACCGCCGTTCACGAAATGGGCCTGACGGTGCAGGAGATCGCGCAGAACGCCGGCAATGCGGCACTCGCCTCGCAAACCGCTCGGGATGAAGCGATGCAGGCGCGAGAGGTGGTGGGCGGTTCGATCCGGCACATCGAAAGCATGTCTGATGAAATCGGCGTCGCCGCCACTGCGGTGGGCGAATTGGCCCATCAAGTGGCGTCTATCGATCAGGTGCTGGCGGTGATCCGCGGGATTTCCGAGCAGACCAATTTGCTGGCGCTCAACGCGGCTATCGAAGCGGCGCGGGCCGGGGACATGGGGCGCGGGTTTGCCGTGGTGGCCGATGAAGTGCGGACCTTGGCACGGCGTACGCAGTCGTCCACGGATGAAATCCAGCAGATGATCGGCAGCCTCAAGCAAGGTGCGGAGAACGCGGTGTCGTCGATGCATTCCGGACAAGCGGCAACTGGCACGGGTGTCGAGTCGAGCCAGCGCACGGGAGCTTCATTGACGGCGATCACCGGGCAGGTCGAACGCATCAGCGACATGAACCATCAGGTGGCGACGGCCACGGAAGAGCAGTCGGCGGTGACCGAAGAGATCAACCGTAACGTGCAGGGGATTTCCGATCTGGCCCGCGCGACGGCGGGAGAGGTCAGGGCTTGTCGTGAGGATTGCCAGACGCTGCAGCGGTTGGCGGATGATCTGGCGCGGCAAATGGGTGGGTTTCGTTTGAGCTAAAAGATCAAAAGATCGCAGCCTGCGGCAGCTCCTACAGAGGAACGCATTCCAATGTAGGAGCTGCCGCAGGCTGCGATCTTTTTTTGTGGCCGTTAAACCGGTCTATGCCAGGTCAGAACCACTCATCCTGCATCGTCAGGCACACATCATCCCGCGCCTCAAGAATCGCCAGCTCATGGTGGCACCCCGGCACTTCCCACGTCAGGAAATACCGCGCCGCCTGCAGCTTGCCTTTATAGAAGGCCACATCCGCCGCATTGCCCTTGGCCAAACCTTCCTCTGCACGGATCGCCTGTTCAAGCCAGCGCCAGCCGATTACGGTATGCCCGAAAACTTTCAGATATAGCGCCGAGTTCGCCAGGCTGCTGTTGACCTTGCCCTGTGCCAGATCGGTCAGCAGGCCGATGGTCACGGTCTGCAAGCGAGCCACCAGTTTTTCCAGAGGCTCACGTAACGGGGTCAATGAATCAAATGCCTGGGCACGCTCACCCGTGTTGGCGATCAGGCGGATCAGTTGCTTAAGCCCCGCGCCACCGTTCTGCGCCAGTTTGCGGCCCAGCAGGTCCAGCGACTGAATGCCGTGGGTGCCCTCGTGGATCGGGTTCAGGCGGTTGTCGCGGTAGTACTGCTCAACCGGGTACTCACGGGTGTAGCCGTGGCCGCCAAGAATCTGGATCGCCAGTTCGTTGGCCTTCAGGCAAAACTCCGAGGGCCAGGATTTGACGATCGGCGTCAGCAAATCCAGCAATTCATGGGCTTGTTTGCGTTCGGCTTCGGTCTCCAGCGTCGTGGTGTCATCGAACAACCGCGCGGCGTACAGGCCAAGGTCGAAAGAGCCTTCAACGTAGGCTTTCTGGGTGAGCAGCATGCGTTTGACGTCGGCGTGATTGATGATCGCCACCGGCGCGGTGTTCGGGTCTTTACTGTCCGGCACGCGTCCCTGCGGACGCTCGCGGGCGTATTCCAGCGAATACAGATAGCCGGCGTAGCCAAGCATTACCGCACCCATGCCGACGCCGATCCGCGCCTCGTTCATCATCTGGAACATGTAGCTCAAGCCCTGATGCGGCTTGCCCACCAGATAGCCGACACACTCGCCGTTATCGCCGAAGTTCAGTGCAGTCGAGGTGGTGCCACGCCAACCCATCTTATGGAACAGGCCCGCCAGCAACACATCGTTGCGCTGTCCGAGGCTGCCGTCATCGTTTACCAGGAACTTCGGCACGATGAACAGCGAAATGCCCTTCACCCCAGCCGGTGCGTCCGGCAGCTTGGCCAGCACCATGTGCACGATATTTTCCGACAATGGGTGATCGCCACCGGAAATGAAAATCTTGTTGCCCTTGAGGCGATAGGTGCCGTCAGACGCCGGTTCTGCGCGTGTACGAATGTCCGACAGCGATGAGCCGGCGTGCGGTTCGGTCAGGGCCATGGTGCCGAAGAAACGGCCGTCGATCATCGGTTGCAGGAAGCGGCGCTTCTGCTCGTCGGTACCGAAACTCTCGATCAGGTTGGCCGCGCCCATGGTCAGGAACGGATAAGAAGTCGAAGCCGCGTTAGCCGACTGGAAGTGCGAAAAACAGGCTTGAGACAGCAACGTAGGCAACTGCATGCCGCCCGCGTCGAAACTGCGCGCGGCGTTGAGAAAGCCGGCTTCGAGAAAGGCATCCACCGCCGGTTTCACTTCCGGAATCAGAATCGCCTGACCGTTCTCATAGCGCGGCTCGTTCTCGTCGCCCTTGCGGTTGTGCGGGGCGAAGAATTTCTCGGCGATGCTGCGGGCGGTACCGATGGCCGCGTCGAAGGTTTCGCGGTTGTGTTCGGCGAAACGCTCACGCTGGGTCAGGCCCTCGGCATCGAGGACTTCATACAGCTCGAAAGCCAGATTGCGGGAACTTAGCAGCGTCTCGGACATGGCGGCCTACCTTTTATTGGAGTGGACCGAGTCTAGGCTGGCGAATAGAGGCTGAACAGGATGATTGATCTTGGTGATGGAGAAGCAAAAGATCGCAGCCTTCGGCAGCGCCTACAGGAACACATTCCAACTGTAGGAGCTGCCGAAGGCTGCGATCTTTTGATCTTGCTTCCAATAAAACCGGCGCCCATTGCGGGCACCTGGTCTTACAGCGATTTAGCCAATAGTCATCAAGCTCGCATTACCACCCGCAGCAGCAGTGTTAACGCTCAACGCACGCTCGATCACCAGGCGTTCCAACGCAATGTTGGTTTCACCTTGCGACAGACCCTGCACGCCAACGATCGCGCCGGCACGCTTGGCAATCTGTTGGCACACCGCGCGCAACTGGTCGGAATGGCCGTGATGCACAACCGCATCAAACACCACTTCGTCCTTGTTCCAGTCGGCAACCAGCTTGATGCGTGCCTGAATGTCCTTCGGCAGGCGTGCGAACAGCGCCTTGGTCAACTCGGCTTCCGGCCAAACCGCCGAACCACCGACCGCCAATACGGCGGCCAGTTGGGTCAGCAGATCGCCTTCGACTTCGGCCAGGCACAGCACGTGTTCACGCGGCAGGATCGCATAGCTGTTGCGCTCGCCGGTCGGGCCAGCCAGCAGGCGGGTGATACCGCTTTGCGATTGCGCGGCGAACTGTACGCACAGGCTGCTCAGGTCAGCGAACTTGTTGCTGTCGGCCCAGGCCTTCAGGGCGGTCAGCGGCTTGCTCATGGCGTCGCGCAGACGAACGTCCGGCGCTGCGGCAGCATCACCGCGAGCGAAGGATTGTTCGATCGCATCGGTAGGACGGGTCGACAGCAGGCGGTACAGGTACAGCGGACCACCGGCTTTCGGACCCGTCCCCGACAGGCCTTCACCACCGAACGGTTGAACACCGACCACGGCGCCAACGATGTTGCGGTTGACGTAGACGTTACCGGCGTTGACGTTGTCGATCACCTTGGCGATGGTTTCGTCGATGCGGGTGTGCACGCCCAATGTCAGGCCGTAGCCGGAAGCGTTGATCTGGGCAATCAGCTGGTCGATGTCTTTGCGCTTGTAGCGAACCACGTGCAGCACCGGGCCGAAGATCTCACGCTGCAGCTCGTCGAAGCTTTCCAGTTCGATCAGCGTCGGCATCACGAAGGTGCCGCGTTTGACTTCTTCGGCGTCGGCGATGGCCACCTGGTACACGCTGCGACCTTTGTCGCGCATGGCCTGGATGTGCTTCTCGATGCCAGCCTTGGCTTCGGCGTCGATCACTGGGCCGATGTCTACGGACAGACGCTCAGGGTTACCCAGACGGCTTTCAGCCATCGCGCCCTTGAGCATTTCGATGACGCGATCAGCGGAATCTTCCTGCAAGCACAGCACGCGCAGTGCCGAGCAACGCTGGCCGGCGCTGTCGAAGGCCGACGAAACCACGTCGATCACAACCTGTTCGGTCAGGGCCGAGGAGTCGACGATCATTGCGTTCTGGCCACCGGTTTCGGCGATCAGCGGGATCGGACGGCCCTGGTTGTCGAGGCGACCGGCGATGTTGCGTTGCAGCAGGCGAGCGACTTCGGTGGAACCGGTGAACATCACGCCTTTGACACGATCGTCGCCGACCAGGCCGGCACCCACGGTTTCGCCACGACCCGGCAGCAATTGCAGCACGCCTTCCGGAATACCGGCTTCGAGTAGCAGGCGCACAGCTTGGGCGGCAACCAGTGGCGTTTGTTCCGCAGGCTTGGCCAGTACCGGGTTACCGGCGGCCAGCGCAGCAGCGACTTGGCCACTGAAGATCGCCAGCGGGAAGTTCCACGGGCTGATGCACACCACTGGACCCAGCGGGCGGTGAGCGTCGTTGGTGAAATCGTTGCGTGCCTGCACTGCGTAATAACGCAGGAAGTCCACGGCTTCGCGCACTTCGGCGATGGCGTTGGCGAAAGTCTTGCCAGCTTCGCGAGCCAGCAGGCCCATCAGCGGCTGGATTTCGGCTTCCATCAAGTCGGCAGCGCGTTCCAGGATTGCGGCGCGCTCGGCGGGCGGGGTGGCCTGCCAGATCGGTGCGGCGTTGAGGGCGCACTGGATCGCGTTGTCGACGTCTTCGACGGTGGCTTCCTGTACATGGCCGACCACGTCACGCAAATCGGACGGGTTCAGAACCGGCGCAGGGGTTTCAGTGCTGGAAGCGCAACCGAGCATCGGCGCAGCTTTCCAGTGGTTGTGTGCGGTGGCCAGCAGGGCGCAGGACAGTGAAGCCAGACGATGTTCGTTGGCCATGTCGATGCCGCTGGAGTTGGCGCGCTCGGAACCATACAGGTCACGCGGCAGCGGAATGCGTGGGTGCGGCAGGCCGAAACCACCTTCCACGGTCGCCATCTGCTCGATGCTGGCTACCGGATCGGCTACCAGTTCCTGGATGGAAATCGACTGGTCGGCGATGCGATTGACGAACGAAGTGTTTGCGCCGTTTTCCAGCAGACGACGTACCAGGTACGCCAGCAAGGTTTCGTGGGTACCGACCGGAGCGTACACGCGGCACGGACGGTTCAGCTTGCCTTCGGAAACTTTGCCTACAACTTGTTCGTACAGCGGTTCGCCCATGCCGTGCAGGCACTGGAACTCGTACTGACCCGGGTACTAGTTCT